>Ga0182739_1000280_pt1 | contig 81500 bp, 99 predicted proteins | sample eDN5th30CBELigBY_FD_128873 | JGI IMG/M metagenome (GOLD analysis project Ga0182739, IMG submission 128873) | Enriched backyard soil microbial communities from Emeryville, California, USA - eDNA 5th pass 30_C BE-Lig BY (version 2) (version 2) | ecosystem: Environmental > Terrestrial > Soil >...
CCTTCAGGTAAGTCCGAAGGGTGGCATTCACGTCCAAGTTGTCTGCTGCCGAGGCAGCCCTTGCCCATACCGAGGCGCCATCAAGCGGGCGAATGACCATCTTCGCCAGACACGCATCTCCCCCGAGATTTTGGGGTTCTGAGGCCGATGGACACTTCTCCATCCACGCGCAAGGCGCGTGTCAGGCGGCGATATAAGGCGATGCCGCGCTTGAGAACGATATGGGAGGACAACGCGCAAAGGCGGCATCCGACGGAAAGCCGGGCCACCTTCAACATTGTTTGCAGAAGCTTTGGAGATTTTGGCTGGGGAACCTGGATTCGCAGTCCCCAGGCAAAAAACCCAACATCATCAATGCACGCCAACGGTCAGAGCCGCCAGACAATTGGTTTGTGGAACAGGCGAATGGAGCAGTCAATGGTGGACGCTATCCAGCCACCTCCCTTGCCTAGCTCCGCCCGAGGATAGGGGAATCCCCACCCACGGAGCATTGCCGATGCCTCAGGCCCGCGCCTCTGCCGCCGAGTACGACCGGCGGCTCGCCAATGCCGAGGCCATCCTGGACCGGCGCGTTGCCACCTGGCGCGCCGAGCCCGCCTCCCCTGCTGGCCTTCTCGCCGCCGGTGGCACGCTGGCCGGGCTCCTCGGTACCGCAGCCATCGTGGGTTTCGCCTGCGGCGGCCCCGCCGGAGCCCTGGTCGCCCCGGTGCTCGTCACCCTGCCCGCCATCATGATCGCCGGGACGGCCGGTGACCTGGACCAGGACGTGCAAGCATTCCGGGCCAGCCGTCGCGCCGCCGCACTCGCCTAAGCCGGGCTCCAGGGCATCCGTGACCCCCGGCGGCGCACCCTGCGTGACCGGCTCGTCAACTTGCTCGGCCGCCGGACCGCCGAGGCCGTCGTGGAACGCGCCACGGAAGACCTGGCCGCCGGGATTTGGGGTCAGGAACCGCCCGCGAGCCTGAGCTATGCGATGTCGGCCTGGATCCGAGCACGCTGCGGCCCGTAAGCCCGGCACAGGAGCAGACCATTGTCCGGGATGCCGAGCACGCTGTTCGGGTCCGGGTGACGGCCCAGAGCCGGGGCGCGATGACCGTCTACAGCCACGGCCGCCTGGACTCTGGCTATGGCGGTCCGTCGATGATGACCGTCGACGCGGGACTGCTCTCTGCCGCTTGGCACGATGCTGGCCGCGTCACCCGGACATGGACGCCCGGGGAGAGCCACGAGCGCGGCTGGGATCCCCAGACTGCCGCCGCCGAGATCGTCGAGCGGTCGGGGGCGCGGGACACGGCGGGGCGGCTGCACACCCGTGTGGACCTCGAGGTGCTGGCCGAGGAGGCCGACTCGTCGCTGACGAGCTCCGGGAGATAGGCAGCCTCATCGCGATAGCGGCGGCCGAGCTCATGACCCGGATCGCCGAGGAGGCGCGGCTGGCGTATAGCCAGGGCGTCGCCACCGCCGAGGTCAGCCTCAGCCGCCGCCGGGGCGTCGACCTTGGCGACCTGGCACGAACGCTGGCAGCGGTGCAGGGCGTCCAAGAGCCGGGCATGGGCCGGAGGGCCTGACGACCTGCGCCAGGAAAACGGGGAAGGAGCCTACGGGCCCCCTTTCATATGCCTATGAGCGTCATAGGACGGCAGCGGGAGCCGGAGGTTGGAGGCGGACTGATGCCCCGGATTGCGCCGGGGCATCAGTCCGGCAGGAAGGCGAAGAGCTTCACCAGGACGCGGCCGCAGAAGAAGAGGCGGCGGCGGAACGCGGCAGGGGTCTCCGCCAGGGTGCGCTCGCGTGCGGCCGGGCCGCACATATAGAGCGGCTCGGCGAGGAAGAACTCCTGGCGCTGGCACCACGCCGGGGCGGGCTGCCCCGAGAGGTTGGCCATGTGCTCGGCCAGGCCCGCGAGGTGGACGCGCTGCACCAGCTTCGGGAGGTGGGTCGGCTCGTCCCTGAAGACGGCGGGGTTGATGGAGAGGAGAGAGTCTCTGTTCCGGGCGCCCTTGGCCGTGAGGTCCCGGATGAGGTGGTCGATGAACTCCTTCACCATGTTCGTGTAGTCGGCGCCGTGAGTGTCGACCAGCACTGAGACGTCGCGGAGGCTCTCCGGCGGCGGGATGAAGCGCATACGAGCTTCCTAGCATACGCTCGGGCGGTTAGGCGGCCGCCAATCCAAGGTTTGCTGCACTGACACTCAACTGGCCCCGGCAGGGCAGGGGAGGGAGCGCTCGGTCGCCGCGTTTGGGCATGATCGGCTCCCAGACGCGGCGAACGGAGCTCGGACGCCCGGGACCAATGCTGTCCGGCTCAGCCACTGGCGCCGATCTCCTCCTGGAGGTGCGAGCGCCACTCTGCCCGGAAGCTCGGTCGAGGCTCCAGAACGATCCGGCCGGGAGGTCCAGGCGCCCGACCCTTGCCGCTGTGCGGCACCTCGTACTCGGTCGAGTATCCCAGGCAGGAGCGACCGCGGGCATATCCTGCCCGCCAACCTGCCCGGCAGTCGCCGGACAAGTTGGCGGGTACCAAGCCTTCCCTGTCGACCTCTGCCTCCCCGAAGGCGATGGCGGAAAGTGCGCTCTCGGTCCAACGCTCCGCCGTCCGTAGAGCGCGGCGCCCAGTCACCGCGTCGTCGTCGCCCTCCGCCGTATGCGACACTGCTGCCGGTGCGCTGTGATCGAGCATATCGGTAGCGGTCGAAGCCTCTCCACCGCCTGGGCCTTGAGGCGGCTCGACAGGCGGCAGCAGCGTCGCCCAGTAAACTTTCTCCGGCGACCCGGTGAACCAGGTGTAGAGCCAGGTGCCGTCCGAGTACCGGCTCGGGTTGCCGTAGAGTGAGGTGAACTCGCCGCGCCCGATGGCCGCAAGGCGGTCAGGGCGGGGGCGGATGCCTTCGAACAGGAACTTCCGGCGGCGGGGAGGCGGCCCTTGGCCGAAGCCCGGCTGAAACCGGCGTGTACCACGACCTCCTCGACGGACTGCACCACCGGCACGCCTTTGATTGCGGCGACAGGCGCGGCAAGGGTTTCCGGCGCCTCAGTGTCCTTCCCGCCGCCCGGGCCAATCGGTGACTCGGCATCGAGAGCGCGCCGGACCAGCGCCCTGGCCGCGTCCATGACAGAGAGTTCGGTGTAATCGCCTTCCAGGACCCTGCCGTCGGCATCGACAACCAGGTAGTCGCCGGTGCGGCGTTTGGACTCTGGAGAGTAGGCCGGGGTCAGGCCGCCGCAGAAATGCGCCGTACGCAGCCACGCTGTCAGAGCAGCCTTGTCGCCGGTGATGTGGATCCCGCTGAGCGTCCGTCCTCTCGGCAGGTTCGTTGCGACCTCCCCCATGGCCGACACCATGTCCACCAGAGGCCCGGAAGGTGCAGTCCAGGCGTCTGCCACGGGCTCGGCAGCCGGGACCTGCTCCAACGCCGCCGCGACGGCAATCGCCTCCTCGAGGTCCACTTGGCGCGTGTCGTAGATCACTCCGGACGGCGGCATGCAGATGTTCGGCAGCCGCGCGGGCGGGAACCCCTTGAACGGAGACACGCGCGGGCGGGGCAGGGCCGTCGCCATGATTGCAGCGGCACGGGCGGCAATCTGCTGGGCTCGCATCTGACGGGCAGCCCGGTCACGTGGGGTTACCCATTTGCGGGCGGACGGCGACTGGGGACCATGAAGAGCCACCCGGATGCGGTCCATGCCCACTGGTAAACAGACCTTGCGGCCGTCCAGGGGAACGCCGTCACGGTCGATGATCAGGTAAATCGGCAACGGACGGCCGGAGCCGGTGATGCCGCTGGAGACCAGGAGCAAGCCCAGCGGGCTATCGGCCGCGAAACCCGCGACCTCGAGATCGCGGGTCTCCCACCACTCCAGGCCAGCTCGCACGATATCCTCAACGGCCGCCCGCTGGACCGGGGTCAGCGGCATCGGCCCGTCATCGACGGCCGCGGCAGGGGCCTCGGACACCGCCACCTCGTCCTCGGCGGCGAGGATCTCGGCCAGGGCGGCCTCGGCAGCCTCGAATCCGCGCTCGGCGGCACTGACCGCAGCCCGCAGCTTGCTGTCCTGACGTCCGTAGCTGCTCTGCCGGTTGCGAGCCGCCTTGAGGTCACCCTCGGTCACCTCAGTGTCGCCGGACTTGAGTGCATCACGGATGAGGTCTTTGGCGGCGGCCGCGGCGTCCCAAGCGGCCATGTTGGCGGAAAGCGCAGCGCGGGCATCAGCGAGGGCGCGCTCGGCGGCGGCAACGCGCTCGCGAGCGTCAGAGACGCCAATGCCGCAGTCGGTACGGAGGGTGTCGCGCTCGGCGGAGGCTGCGGACGCCAGATCGGCGCGGGCAGCATCGAGAGCGGCCTTCGCCGCTGGAGCGGCGGTCTCGGCCGCCTGGGTCCAGTGCTGGAAGGCGATGCCCACGCGGTCCTCGGCGGCGTGCCGGATGGCGGTGGCGGCGGACAGGAGGTCCTCGGTGTTGATGTGCGACATCTGGGGGATGGTCCTCATTCCGGCCGGGGTGGAGGCCGGGCAATCGGAGAATACCGACTGCGATAAAGACATGATGGTGTGAGAAAATCCCCTGACGCAAGGAAATCGGCGCACGGCAAGCACTAAACCCGTAAACTTTGAACTTTGATCCTTATGTTGACAATAAGGAGCTCTGGGAATGAGACGAGGGCCCTCGGGCCCAGGTAATGAGTGCGGAAATCCGCACGCGAGAGATTCGTTGCGACCCAGACCAATTTTTATTCGGCGATAATCAGTATAAGCAAAACTGATTACTTTCTCGCTGCCACCGGACCGGCGCAGGATGCGACGATATCCAGGATGTCGGCCATATCTACTCCGGCGCCGAGAGCAGACATCATCGCCGCCTGGACGGCGACGCGCAGCGCGGCCTCGGGCGCCAAGCCCTGGGCCACTGCCTCCTGCACCGCAGCGTCAGTGGCGGACATCAGCGTTCGGCGGGCGGGCATCGTCTCGCGGTCGGCATAGACGCCCTTGGCTCGCTCGACTGCGGCCAACGCGCGCTGGAGAGCGGGCGCTAGATCCTGAGGAGAGGCGCCCATGGGCGGCTGGGCCGGTGCACTGGTGGCCGGTGGCGCGGAGTACGGCTGCGGGGCAGGGGAGGGCGCCTGAGGCGCGCTCAGGGGCGGCAGTTGGTCGGGCAGGGGCACGCGACCGAGGAGCATGTCCTCGCTGACACCCAAAACCTTGGTCACACCTACCAAGGTCTTGCCCCTGGGTAGCTTTGAACGACCTCGCAACACATTTCTAAGTGTGTCCGCATGGCATTTCGCTGCCAAGGATGCGGCCCTTGGAGTCATGGAGCGCATCTTAAGTATCCGCCCGAGCCTGTCCGCGACGCTGTCGGGCTCCGGGGTCGGCCAGGGGATCGTGCGCGGCCTGGCCATCAGCCGAAGTCCGTATTTCTTGAAGAATTCCAAGTCACCGCAGCACTCCTATGCCGACAATGTTGCTATCATGAGGAAATCCACATGATAATCGGTACAGGAGGACCGCATCATGCTTGATGTCCACAAATCCGTTGTTGATACCGTCGACCAGTTTTTGGCCGACACCGGCATGGCGCCGTCGCGTCTGGGCATGGAAGTCGCCGCCGACGGGCATCTCGTCCGCGAGCTTCGCGCAGGCCGCATCACGCTCGCCAGGATCCAGGCGGTGATGAGGTTCATCACCGACTACCGGCAGCCGGTGCCCGCAGCGACTGACTGATTGGATGACGAGGCAAGCGGACATGCCGCCGGTATGCCGCACCCGCCTTCGCCAGCCAAGGATTTTTGTCAACAATAAGGACTATGGGAGGACAGAATGCGCTCACCGTTTAACCGGCTCGGCCTCAGCCGCCTGTCGAAGGTCGACCACATTGGCCTCATCCTGGCGGCGCCAGAAACCGCCCCCATCCGCCAACCCGATCCTATTTTCGAGTCCCTCGAACAGATTCTTCGCCAGCGCGCCAGCCAACCCCGCCGCTCGACCAACAAGGAGGTCGCGGAGCGGGTGATGGCCCGGTTCCGCGACGCCATCGCTCGCGAGGATGCCCGGGAGGCTACACGGAAGGCTGAACGCGAGGAGCGTCTACACTACCTGCGTACGGCTCCCTTAGATGAGCTTCTGGCCGCTGCGCGTCGCAAGCGCGACTTCCTCGACATCGCGCGGGCCCGCGGTCTGCCCGACGCATGGGCCCATCACCGCATGCTGGACCTGCTCACAGCCAAGCAGCGCCGCATCCGGGGTGCCTGAGCCCTTCGACAACCAACCCTGGGATTTTGCCAACTATGTCAACTATGAAGTCCTGGCGCGGAAGCGCAGCCGCTCTTTCCGTCGTCGACGATGACGAGATCCTCCGTGTCGTGAACGAGCAGGCCCGCATCCTCGACGGTCGCTGCCTGTGCTTCGGCTGCGGACAGATCCTGGTTGCCGGTGAGCGGGCGCAGGTGCGCCGCGCCCTGATGGCGGACGGCGATCTCGGGGCCTGGACGTCGTGCCTCCAGTGTGTCGCCGCCGAACGAGAGGACAGCGACGGCTTGGACGGGCTTTCTGTTGCCTTGGCGCAGATCCAAGACGCCGAGGATGAGCTTGTCGGCATGCCGATGGTGCCTTTTGGTGAGGCGGTCGGTGCGGTGCTCGGCCGTCTCAGCGCGGGTTGGCGGGCCGCGGCGAAGGCCATGGCGACGGAGGGCAGGGGATAGGCTGCCGAATGACAAGGAGGAGGGCTGACGGGCGGTCTGCGGGCCGCCCGTTTGCGTTTGCGGGCACTTGGTAGTCACCGGCGACTGAGATGGTTGCTTCAGGGGAGCAGTAGTCCGTCGGGAGGGGGCTGAGGACAACCGACTACTGCTCACCGGCCGTCCCTTGCCAGCGGATCGTCGACCTTTCGGGAGTCATTACTGCTCATCCCCGGAGGCCCAGAATGCACCAGTTTGTACACCTCAACGGCTACAGCCTGCACCTCGCGGCGACGAGGAAGAAGGAGGCCCGTACCCTCGGCGATGTCATGGGCGAGATGCTCAGGCAGCCGGGCTACTGTTCCCATCTTGAGATCCCCCGGAAGCCCGTTCACGTCTACGGCCACTACCCTGAGCAGATACTGCCCTGGGTCGAAGCGCAGCACGCGAAGCAGACCATCAGCGGCCGCCATCTGCGCAAGGACTCGTGGGTGGCGCTGGTCGGAGTTTCCTCGTGGCCCGTGCCTGCGGAAAAGGTCCGAGCCTCGATGGAGGAGACGGAGCGATTCAAGGCATGGCAGCAGAGAGACGTGGCCTGGGTCCGAAAGACTTTCCAGGGTGCTCAAATCTTGTCTGTCGTCCTCCACACCGACGAGAGATATTTGCACCACCACTGGGTCGTCGTCGCGCCGTCTCTGGCGACGACGATGGACCTGCATCCTGGTCACCGCGCCAAACGGCTCTCCAAGGCGGCTGGTAGGGATACGACTACTGCTAACCGAGACTACTGCTCAGCCATGCAGGCATTCCAGGACAGCTACCACGATGAGGTGGCGGGGCCCTGTGGCCTTATCCGGATCTCTGCGGCACCGCGCCGTCGGGTGTCCACTGCTGCGCATCGTGCGGCGGTGGCGGCCGGGGACTGGATCCCAGGAGTCGGGCCTGTGTGTGCGCATATTGTCAACAAACCCGAATAGAGATTTCAATAGCTTAGAAAGATTATACGGTGCGGCCACCGTACCGGGGCCGCACCGGCGCGGTGCCGGTACGGCCATTTCGCCTCATGTCACCACCTTCACCGGATGCCCCGCGATTTTCACGGTCGCCGTCCTGGGCATCCGGTGGTCGGCGACATGGTGGATCCGCACCCTGCGCCCTGCCACCACCGGCTGCTCCCCGCTGGGCCAACCCTGAGAGCGCGGGAGGACGATCTCCAGGTCGGCGGGCTCCTCGTCCAGGTGCTCCAGGAGCCAGGCCGCTGCGGCGCCATGGAAGGCAGCCCGGGGGTAACGTAGAGCCACCTGGAGGTAGTCGCGGCGCCCGACTGGCACGGCACCAGGCGCCGCATACCAGCCCCGGGCGACCTGCTCGAGGAGGCCGCTGGCGGTGGCCCGGGAAAGGTGCGCCCGGTTGTAGCCGTCGCCCGCGAGTTCGAGAGAGCGCACCGGGCGGCCTGCGGCGGCGATGCGCGTCACCAAGTTCTGTATGGCCGACATCAGCGGTTGTCTCCGCGCAAGAAGGTCGGGCGGGGCGGCCGAGCAGGCTTGGCAGGCGTGGGCTGCTCCACAGGCGCCGGGATCTGCATGGGCGTGGAGGCAGCCGGAGCAGCGCTTACCGATGCTTGGCGGGCAGCGCGGGCAAGTTCGCGGCGATCCTGGGCGATTTGGGCGTAGAATTTAGCCTTGGCGACCAACGCAGCAGGGGAGCGGTCGGCCAGGAATACCTGGGGGAAATCGTCGAGCGTGTAGCGGCCACGGAGCTCGGCCGGGACACCCCAGGCATCCTCCCGGCCCTCCAAGCGGCGCCGGGCATCCTCGACGGCGCGCTGCTCCTCGGTGCGGTTGTCAGGAGTGATCTCGCGGACGCGCAACGACACCTCATACTCAAGGTGACTGTACTCGGGCGTCTTATCTCGGCCCGCCCGCATCATCGATGCCAGCCGCACAAATCCAAGCACGATGTCGGGGTGATCGGGCCAGCACTCGGCGAGCAAGTTGAGATGAGCGGCCTCCGCGTCACGCTGGGCCTGGACGTAAGGTGTGACCATGGCGGTGTCCTCCAAGGTTAGATGTTGCTGGTCTGAAAGGCGGCGAGCCAAGCGCTGCGGACCAGGTCAGCGACCTCGCGGACGGCGCGGTCATCCTGCGCGCGCCGGATGACGACGGCACGCAGGTATTCCTTGTCGGCCCGGTCTCCGGCGGGCATGTCGGGCCCGAGGACCCGCACGCGGAAGGCCAGATCCCGCGCGCACCGCTGACGCAACACGGCCGACGCGAAATCCCTGATCAGATCCTGAGGCGCCGTGTCCGCCTGGCCACGGGCGACCCGGGCGAACAGTGACCGGTCCGCCTTGGCCATGTCCCGCGCAACCTCGCGGGCGATCTCGGCCGTCTCATCTGTCGCCCCGGCCGCCGCAGCGGCATCGGCCACCTGGGCGACGACCTTCCTTGCGGGCAGGAACGGGGTCTTGCGGGTGCCCCGGCGCGGTGCGCCATCCGACGGCAGCACCGGCACGATCAGCGGATGGCGGACCCCGCCACGGCGCCGAGAAGCGGTCTCGGTGGGCTCCGCAGCCGTCAGAGCCGCCGCTGCTGCCTTGACCGCCCGCAGGCGCGCCAGGCGCTGGGCGTCGAGCTTGGCACCGTCTGCCTCGGAAACTGAGCACAGCAGGCCGTGGGGCTGGCCCTCGCCCCACACCTCTTCGGCGGGCTCGCTCTCGTAAGCTGCGTCCAAGACAAACTGGCAGAAGATCTCGTCGGCCGTGAGCCCCTGCTCGACGAGTTCGCTGAAGCGACCCGCAGGCCACCACTCGACGCCGGTAGCCTCCTCCCCGGCCGACCAGCAGGAGACGAGGGCGAGCCACAGATGCCGCCACTGAGATGGAGTGGTGTCGAGACCGTACGCCTTGGCGGCCCAGTCCTGCGCGGCTGCTGAGGCAAATGCGTCCACGGACATCGGGTGACCGTGCACTTGGCCGTCGGCGATGGCGTAGTAACGCAGCCGGTAGCCAAGGTGGGGCAGCCGGTATGAGGTAAGGTCGAAGCGGCGATCCGCCTTGTCGACCGTGCCGAAGCGGTTCCGGTTCTCGGCGCCCGCGCCTACGACCAGGCGGGCCTTCTTCGGATCTCCGTCCCGGCTGCGCTCAGTGCGGTACTGGATGGGCCGCTCGCGGCGCCCGCCGAAGAGTTTCCCGCAGACCCAGGACTCGAGCTTGCCGAGCTCGGCGACCAGGTCGGCGGACGAGGGGATGCGCAGCCACCGACGGGCCTCAGTGACCTCTACCTTCTCTGTTCCCGTTAGGCGCACGCTGGCGAGAGCCGAGAGCAGGAAGGCGCGCGCGTGCTGCGGCGTCGGCGCCTCGGCGAGCACGGAGACCGGAAACGCGACGTAGAGGTCCTGCTCAAGCACCTGGCGCTGGACCCGTCCGAGGCGGACGACCTGGCGGTCCAGCACGGCCGTCACCGGGCGCTTGTCGCGGCCGTGCGCGGACAGGGAGGTGTCCCGGGAGATGCGAACCAGCGCCGGGCCGAGCTCGCGCAGCCTGAGGCCGCAGACCTTGGCCAGCGCCTCGGCCGGAAGCTCGGACCGGCCTGCCGTAGCTGCGGCAATGAGAGCCGCCTGTAGGGCAAGGAGTTGAGGGCCGTGGTCTTGCCGCAGAAGGACACGGGGGTCGACGGAGCAGAAGAGGCCGGAAAGCTCCGTCCAATCCTCTGCTGAGCCGACCGAGGTCGCGGCAACATGCGCGCCGCGGCGGGCGATGGGTTTCAGAAAGCTCATGGAGGGGTGGACCATGTTAGCTGGTTGATACATTCACCCTGACGGATCGCCTGGAAAGAAAGCAAGGAATCCGCACGCAGAACTCTTAAGAAAATCCTACTGTCAATATTTTTGCTTACTTTAACCAGAAGAATTGCGCCGACTGGGAGCGTGGGCCGCCAGGGGGTGGGCGCGGCCTGCTGGCGCCCGGTCAGCGGGTGAAGACAGGGATCTCGGCCGACTCGGAGAACAGCAGGCCGGTGGGGAAGAGGCCAGTTTTCAGTGGGTTACAAGATTGGTGTGTGGATGGGCGAATCCCTAAGAATAGAGAGGACACACCTGATCGACCATCCGCTTACCTTTCCGGTAAGATTTTGTTCTTGCTTTACTTTACCTACTTCCTTTCTAGCCTTGCGATCCGGCACAATGGCTCAGGATATCCCTTTGAGTCTGCTCAAAATTCCTGCCGCCGGGAGCCGTCCAGGCACATCAACAAACGCAAGCCAAGGCCCGCAGCCCCGGCCGTTACTCTGCCGGAGACCGAACATCGCTTCGGCGGGCTCGACCGCCATGGCCGGTGGACCGGCCATCCCCAGGAGGTCGGCGAGGACCAGGTCGCCCTCGACCGCGATCAGCCCAGGGATCTGAGCAAGATTCGCCGCATCCGCAGCGGCGTCCTGAGCCTCTTTCAGGCTGGCAAGCTCTCCGACGCCCACCTTGCCGCTGCTGACCGCTGGCACGCTGACTGAGCCGCGGCACCGGCCATCCTCTGCGCGCATCCGAGATGCGGTTCCTGGGCGTCGACCTTGGCAGCGGTGCGCACGCTGACGGAATCCACTATTCAACCATCGACGCGGCCACTCGGTTCCGCGTGGCCGCCGCCGCCGTCGGCGAGGCCTCGACCCGGCGTCTGATGGCCTTTGTCACCGACGGCCTTTCGCTGGTCGCGGTGTCGGCCAAAACCGACATGAGCCGCCAGGACCTCGCTGGCGCCATCGTCGCGGACCTGGAGAGGCTCGCCGAGCACTACGCCGAGGTCGATCGTACCCGGCGAGCGCGGCGCCCGGGGAGGTCCGCATGAACGCCATCGCCGCCGAGAAGCAGGAATGGGTGCGGCGGTACCACAGCCTGCTCGCCGAGTTCGTGGAGCTCCACAGCAATCGGCAGGACCTTCAAGGCGGCTTCCCCGACCAAGACTGCTTGGTCGCACGGGCCCGCGCAGCCCTGGAGGGCAAACCATGAACCAAATCCCCGAGTTCCTGACGTTTCCCGAGAGCGACGACAAGAAGGCGCTCCGCCGCACCGACCTCGCCGACCTGCGCCTGTGTATCCGGCATCCCGAAGGCATCGAGGATGGGCGATACCTCTCCAAGATGGCCCGCATCCGGCTCATCGCTCACGGCATGCTCTCGCGCCGAATTGCCCCGGACGGCTGGGTCCGGACCTACGCCACCGGATACGGGCACCAAGTGGCCCGGGCCAACGCCTCCTGCCGCGACGGCTCGGAAGCCTACGCACTCACCCCGGCCGACTACCGGCAGCGCGCCGCAGCCGCTGCGGTCGGCAGGTCCTCCGGTCCGGTCACGGGAGAGCAGGTCCTCGAGCGGCTGCGCGAGATCGCCAGGCGGCCGGGAGGCTGGCATGACCGAATTCTCCATGCCCGACGCCGCCGCGCAGGTCGCGCTCCGTAGCCCGCCCGAGCGGCACGCCCACACCGGTTGGTGCTCCGAGGCCGCCAGCCGCCGTGCGCTGGCACTCATTCAGGCGGCCGGGCGCACCGGCAATTGGCGCCACCTCCCGGCTCACCTGAAGTCCCCGAGGGTGCGGATGCACCCAGCCAACTCCAGAGAGGAGCTCGAGCGCCGCCGGTTCGCCGACTGCCGGTTCCGCGCCGAGGTCAGCACGCGCGACCACGCCGTCCACTGGACCTTCTTCGACAACAACGACGCCCTTGAGGCCGGGTCCACGACCGGCAGCCTCCACGACATCAACGCCGCCTTCGAGCGGTTCAAGGCCCGCAGGAGGGCAGCATGACCCCCGTCACCATCTCGGGCGCCACCCACGTCCTCCAGCCGCCCGAGGGCTGGGAGGACACCCCGGAGCGGACCTGCGAGCTATTGGCGGTCCGCGTCGATGGCGATGTGTTCCAGAGCGCCTGGCGGCCATCTGAGGAGGATTTCGTCGTCCTGTGCGCGGGCGGCTCCATCGTGCCCTTGGTTGTCGGCAGACAGCCGCCGGTGGCGCTGCATGTCGAGGCGCCCACAGCGTCGATGGCGGATGAGATTGCCGCCCAGCACCTCGACCGCATTCTCGCCGTCGCCGACGAAGCCATGCGCAACCCGGGGTCGGCTACGGACATCACTGGCCTGATCCGTGAGAAGCGCCTCACGCGGCTCCGGTCGGCGCCGGTCAAGGACAAGGGGACAATACCATGAAGCTCACCTGCACCTCCTGCGCTGGCCTGGGCCATGAGCCCGATACCCAAGACTATGACGCGCCAATCGAGCCCTGCCGTGCCTGCGGCGGCTCGGGTCTGGCTCTGGCAGCCGGTGACCGAGACGGCCGCCTGGAGGTCCTGCCTGGCTTCTGGGTGCACCTCCGCCGCCCACGCCACCGGGTGGCGGTGCCGGTTCTGGAACTCGCCGACGGCTGAGCCCGGCCGGGGCGACTGTTGAGGATTGTTGAATCCTTGAACGGCGGCCGGGATGCGGACAGCCCTCTTGCCAGCCAGGAACAAAGCCAGCACATCTGGAGCATCCGGCCGCGACATGCGGCCACCGGCTGGCAGGAGGGCTCCGGCATGATCGCCATCTTTGACAGGCACTCGGGCGGCTATCTGCGGCTGGTGTCGCGCGCCGGGACCATCACCGGCGCTTTGAAGGAGCTCCGGCGCCAAGCGTTGCTGGGGACGGACGGCAATGTGCTGCTGGCGGTGGACCAGGACGACTACGAGGTCTTCCTGGTCAGCAACGAGGACGTGGTGGCCATGGACGCCGTCGGCCCCGGCCGGGCTCGCCGGGCGCTGGACGAGAGAGGGCGGCGCCCTCTCTGAACAGCAGAGCGCGCCCCGGCCGCTTTATGGCCGGGCGAAGGTGTCGGTGCCAGCGTAGACTGAATGCCAGAGGCCCTTGGGTTCTTGGGCTTCCGGGATGTTGGTGGTCATCTGCCAGAGGGTCTGGATGTTGTCCTTGCCGCCGACCGAGACGACTTGCCCGACCCAGGCGGTGATGGCGGCAGTCGGCCAGTTGACGGTGAACGCGATCAGGTCACCGTTCACATGGCCCGTTAGCTCCCCCTCGATCTCCTTCCCGCCGCTGCTCACCGTGCTCTTGTAGCGTCCGGAGAGCTTGCCGCCCTGCACGGTGAGCGTCATCTCGGAGCCGAGTTCATTCTTCCGTGCGCCGGAGAAATCCGGGGCTTTCGGCTCCGCTGGTGCAGCGTGAGCAAGTATCTTCAGGACGTCCATGACCTTGCCTCACAATGGTCTATGAGCAGGAATGCTCGTTGGCTTGCCTGGCCATGGCAAGCGTTCCCACCTAATGCACGTCGGTGCCTCAGCGGTACTCGGCCGCGTGGATCCAGATGACGGAACCCTGGGTATCGACAGCGATGCCCCCCGGGATTGCGCCCGGCCACTGCCGCTCAAGGTCCTCGGCGATCTCGTCATCGGACAGCCCCTGGATGCGCCGGGCGTCCACAGCATACCGAGCCATCTCTCGCAGCGTCTCTATCGTCAGCCGCTGACGCCGCTCAGGTGATACAGAGCATCGGACCTCCAAATCCTCACCCATTCCCACCACTCCCAATGGCAAAGCCCGCCGGGGGTGAACCCTGCGGGCTGGATGAGGTTTCCAGTAACGTATGCGGTATCAGGCGGTGGCGAGGGCCTGGACCGCCGGATGGCCGCAGGTGAGGCACCGGTCCGGTGTGAGCGGGATGGATGCGATCCGCTCGCCGTTGCGCCGCTGGATGGCGTAGCCGCCGCTGGCGATGTCCCGCGCGCTGAGGTGCCCGGCTGCCAGCCACGACACGAGCTCGCTCATGGCGGCAGCCTTGACGATGGGGCGCCCGTCGGTGTCGACGATAGCGAGCGGGCCCTTGCCGACAACGGCTATTGCCGGGGCAGGGGATGGGGCCGGAGCGGGCTGACGCACTCCGGCAAACGGGGTCTGCCGGACGCCGAATGCCGCGAGGATGCGCGGCCACAACTTGGCGTTCGCCGCCCAGATCTCGACCTCGTCGCCGTCCAGCCACTCATACGAGCGCGAGAGGCCAAGGCTCAGGAGCACCTGGCGGTCCTCCCGGGCGGCGATGTCGCGCTTCGGCCGGACCGCGACGCAGCGCTGGCCGTCGACCTCATCCAGGAGGCCGAGGACCGAGGTGCCGAGTTCGACGCGCTCGAGCTCCTGGTAGCGTGGCTGGGCAACGCTGCGCTGTCGGCGTGGGAAGAACTCCACGCCGTCACAGATGAGGCCGTCGCTCAGGCCGCGGATGCGGACCGCTTCGAGGAACTTCTCGGCGTCCCAGGTCTCCATCGTCCAGGCCTTGCTGCGCCCGTCCCAGCGGGCACGAGGGGCTATCTGGCGGCGGAGTTCGACGAGTTCAGGGCGGAATGGGAAGCTGATGACACAGGACATGATTTCCTCCAGGGGTCGTGAGGTGTCGGGATTTCCCGACCGCTGTAAGGATTTTCTCACGCCCGAATGCATGAAATCCAGACACCCGTACTTGCTTGCAAAGGATAAATGCGGTAAAAAGGTTAACTCACTGGAGGCCAGAGATGCTGCGGGTCCACTCGATACGACGCTCTGCCGTCTGAGACCCGCCCGCGCGGTCCGCCGCGCATGCCTGCCCGCCTCCCGGAGCCTGCCCCGATGTCTCCTATCCCCGTGGTCGCTGCTGGCGATCCTCATGGCGCCTACACGCCAATCATCGAGTACTGCCGTCGCCAGGAGCGCGCGGGCGTGCTCATCCTGCTCGGAGACCAGAACCTCGAGGAGCCGCTCTCTGACGCCTTGGAGCCGCTCTACGCTGATCACTGGAACGTCCGTTGGTTGCTAGGCAACCATGACTGTGGACGTGACCGCTACTACGACCACTTGGTCGGCAGCCTTGGGCAACATCCAGACGGGTACCTCGGCGGCCGCCACATCGACGTCGGTGGGCTGCGGGTCGGCGGGCTCTCGGGCATTTTCAAGGCGAAGATCTGGTACCCGCAGGAGGGGACCGAGCCGCCGCGCTATCGCACCCGGGCCGAGTACATGCGGCAGGTGCGGCCGCCGGAGCGCTGGAGGGCCACAACGACGCAGCCCGAAATCCCAGAGCTCCGTGGCATGCCGCTGCGGATGCGCGATGCCATCTTCTCCGAGGACCTCGAGCGCGTAGCGACGGCAGGGCCCTGTGACGTCGTCGTGTCGCATGAGGCGCCGTCGTGCCACCGGCACGGCTTCCGAGCCTTGGACCTGCTCGCCGACCGAGTTGGATGCCGCCTCTGGCTGCATGGGCATCACCACCGCTCGTATGAGGCCCGCCTGAATCTCCCGAGCGGCCGGGAGACGCGGGTGGTGGGGCTCGGCATCGGCGAGTGTCGTCGCATTGACGGCGAGGTCGCATGAGCGCCCACGGCAGCTACCTAGATCCCCGGCTGCCGTGGGTCCGCAGGGGCTGGCTCCTTGGAGCGGCAGAGGGCATGCGCGATGCGCTGCAACTGGAGTTCGCCGCCATCAGGAACGACCTGCCGCCGGACCTGCCACCCGAGGGCTGTACGGACCGCGCTCTTTGGGAACTCGGACGCGTGCTTGGCTATGACTGGGATTGGAGGACATTTACGCGATGAGCCGCCAGCGCATCATCTTTTTGGAAGCTGGAGGCGCTCTGCGCACCGGCCCTGCGGGGCTCCGGGGCGTCACCGGCGGCATCGATGAGCAGGCCGCTTGGCTCCTCGGCCGCCTGCTAGAAGTCACTCAGGCGCGCTTGGTGCTGCTCGCGCCGTCGGAGGAGCAGGCTGTCGCGGACAGACAGGATCTCTGTCTCCTCGACCTCGCCGAGTACCTGCATCCGACTTGGTGGGTGGCGGACCTGGACGGGGTGATGCCCTGGATCCGGTCGCAGGGCACGGGGGACCACGACGTCGAGGGCTGGCATGTCATCCTCGCCGCCACTCCTGACGAGGCGCCGCCGATTGACACTGTCCACCTGGAGCCGCTGACAGGCCTCGGCCTGCGCGAGTACCGGCTCGTCGTGGGTGCGCTCAACGGCGTCGATGAGCGGTTGGGCGTCTGTCAGGTCTCGCAGGCGGACTATGGCCGAGTGCTCGACGCCTTCGGCTGGCGTTGGTTGGAGGCGGTGGCGTGGCTCCATGCGCCGTCTCATGGCGACACGATGTCTAGCCTGTTGGCAGATCCGGCCCGGTGCGCCGAGGCCTGGGCGCGGCTGCCGGAGCATCGGTTCCGCAGGGAGCCGGAGGAGTGATCGTGCGAGCATCTAAACATCATATGACGCGCGTGCGAGATGCTGCCTTGCCAACGGCCTCCGCACCCTGGGGATAGCGTCCGCCAATTGCCGGTGGGCATCCACCCCAGGAGATCCAAATGTCGATCCTGTCTCGTCTCGCCGACGCCCTCAGGGCCGTTGTGGCCACATTCCGCACGACGCTGACCTGGTGTTGGGACGGCTCCAAGATGGTGCTGAGAGCAGTCACCGCGCCCGTTCGCGTGCTTGCGGGCCTGGGCGGCGGTGACGCTGGCCCCTCGACCGCCGAGGCCGCCGCGGTGGCGCAAATGCAGGCTCAGCAGCAGGCTCAGCAGGCCGAGCGGGCCATGGGCATCACCCAGACCGCCCGGTTGCTTCAGCGCGCCGCCAGGCTCCGCTCCGAGGGCCGAGATCTTGAGCCGCTGGCCGATGCCCTGGCGCCCGGCTGGCTCCGCTACGTTGAAAACCTGAGCACCGGCGAGGCGCATCGGCTGGCTGAGACCGACGCCCGGGCCGTCGGCGAGCTCGTGTCCGGCGCACGGGACGGCCTGCCTGGCGTTCGGGGCCCAACGGCGGTGGCCTTGGTGAACCTGTCGCCGAAGCCAGTTGCTCCTGGGGCGGCCAGGACCAAGGCACATGGCCAGCCGGAGCGGACGCCGGAGAAGGAGCAGGTCCTCGGTGGCCTGCGCACCCGGCTCATCGCCGCCGGTCGCAAGCCTCGCGAAGAGAACCACGGCTACATTTTCGACAGCCGCCCCGCCTGACCGGCAGCCGCCGGACGTAGAAGGGGCCGCTAGGGATGACCCGGCGGCCCTTCGCATTTCGTCGCCCTGAAAGAGAGGTCAGTGCGCCTTAGTGCCGCGCAGGCTTTCGAGCTCATCGAGCAGGCCGTAGGCGATGGCCGCCGCCTCGTCGCGCTCCGCCGCCAAGTGCTTGACTTCGGCGCGCAGGGTGTCCGTGAGTTCCCGGAGCCGGTCGATCTCAGCCTCCGCACCGATGAGGCGGCCCCGCAGGTCTGAGGCCACCTGCGCATGCACCTGACCGACGGCCGAGTGCACCATCGCTGCGCCACGGGCATCCTCGGCGGCCCGCTGGACGGCGCGGACCCGTGCCTGCTCGATTCCCTGGTGCAGTGCCGCACCGAACACCGCCATACCGGTGCCGATGCTGAAGTGCAGGTCGTTGGAGATACGATCGGCGGTAGTCATGGGGGCTCCTGAAGCTGGCCACCGGGGACGATCCGGCCATTGGTAACATTCTGGACCGGGGCCGCATTGAAAGTCAACATAATTACCGTAAAAGTCTCTATACCGCGCTGGGTCGCCGCCTATGAATAAGGTATTTCCAGCGTTGTGGGCCGCCTGCGTCGAGACGCGTTCTCCAAAGCGTCCGTGGCTCCCCTGGGGTGGAGACATAGAGACCCACTCCAGCACCGCACGGAAGGGAGTCCCGTTTCGCTTCAGTTCACGCAGGTCATGACTGCGGCCCCAATGGATGTGTTGCCGTCACCCCAGGTCAGCCTGCGCGACGAGGACCGGGGCTGATCGCGGCTCCCCCGCCTCAGGCGGGATGGCCCATCATCGTGGAGGCGCTCAGTCCGTTGCTGCGAGCAGGGTGCCGTCCTGGGTGTGGTTGGGCTTGGATGCACCCGGCACGTGCCACGCGTCTGGGAAGGCCAAGGCCATGCGCGCGCGGTGGTGGTCGGTGGCCGACCAGACGACGATCGCCGACGGGAACGGGGCAGGCTGCGTCCCGTCACCGAAGGCCAGCCTGCCCCGTAGCAGCCAGACATCTGCGTGACCGGCGACGTCGGCGTGCCACCAGCGGGTGTCTGTCCGGGCCGGGATGAGCCCAAACACGACTGAGGCCCGACCCGACGCGGCCTCCGTCCGCGCCTTGGCCGTCCATCTCGGCAGCACCCGGCCGTAAGGCGGATTCATGTACACGGAGCCCATCCAGGGCAGAGCCAAGCTGTCGTCCTCGGCAACGTAGCGAATGCGGGCTCGGACAGGCGCTCGCGGCCCCGACCGCACTGGCGAGCAGGGGTCCAAGGTGAAGCAACCCCCGACTACGCTGTAAAGGCGCTCCAGGATCTCAGGTGGCGTCGTCCACCCGTCATGGACACTCGACGCAGCCGCCGCCGTCCAGAACTGTGCGGCCTCTCCTTTCGGAGCCAAGCGAAGCTGAGCGCCTAGGGCCTCGCCTATGCGTGCCACCGTCGCCAGATGGGCACCGCCGTCCCGCTCGACGGCGGCCAAGGTCGTGGGGCTGATGCCCGCCATCTCCGCCAGGACGCGCCGCCCCAGGTTCCGTCGCTTCCTCAGCGCCGCCAGCCGCTCGCCCAAGGTCTCCCCGGGCGGCAAGGAACGGCCGCTGATCTCCATGTCGAGCGCGGCGGCCAAGTTGACATAAGTGCTTAGGGCGCCCTGGCCGCGCTCGGCCTGCCGGAGTGTTGGTAAGGAAATCCCGGCCTGCTGGGCCAGCGCAGACTGGGTCAGCTTTGATGAGCGACGGGCGGAGCGGAGGGCGGAGCCTAGGACCGAAAGGAAAAGAATCTGGCGCACGCGTTCATTGTAGAAGGTCCTAAATGAAAAGGAAGCTGGTGCGCGGCGATTTGCTAGAGGCCGGAGGAGAGCGATTCGATATCATAATGTTTTCTGCCGCTACTGGCCGATAGCTGCCTGGCCGCTTCTGGGGCAGGGTTTCAAGGTCGCTAGGGCCTGGTGACAGTGGGTGCCACCATAGGTTGCGAATCTTTGTTGACACAGATCGCCCAAGCTGATCTATTGCAGGTCCGGTCGCAGGGTAATGCCTGCGCATCGATGTATCCGAAGACGTCGAATCGATAGCCGTAGCTGGCCGGGGTCCCTGAGGGGCCTCTCTCCCGATTCCTTCCCACGCCTTCGGAACCCCTCATGCAGACCCAACACCTCGACCCTTCCGAGCGCCTTCTCGGCTATTCGATTGGCAACCCGCATCCGCATCGCGACAAGCTGCCCGCGCACTCGGGCATGCTCGCGCACTACATGCCAAGCGGCATCACGCTGCACGTGCTCCTCGACCGGTGCAGCCCGGTCGACGTGCACGCATTCCGGGCTGGCGAGCGCCAGTTCGGCCTGCTGCCCCTGCGCGGCGGCTACATCTGGCTCATGCGCGATGGTGTTGCGTCCTGGGACGCACCCTACTGCCCCGCCATCGAGCCGCCGGAAAACCAGCGCCTGCCGTGGGCTGACGCCGACCTCGGCCCGCAGACCCGCACCGGCATCTCGATCATCCTTGTCGATGAGAGGCGCATCGTCCGCGCGCTGAAGTACGTCTCCGCCTCGCCGGACTTCACACGCAAGCTCGCCGCGCTCCACGCAGCGAAGTTTGCCGAAGCCCCCGCGAGCCGCACCGCTTGGGATGGGGAGGTCAACCGCTACTTCGCCCGCTACCCCAATCCGAAAGACGCCTTCCAGCACGCGGTCGCCACATCCGAGGCGGGGGAGTGAGCACGATGAGCAAATCATTCGATGCCGACTATTTCGCGCGCACACCCCTTCGCGAGGTGATGCCATCCCTCTGGTATCCCACCATGATGCCGGACACGCCGACATTGCTGCTGTTCCGGCGCCCTGAGTTCGTGCGGCGAATGGAGCAATTCAGCGGCGACCCGGGTCCCTATCACATCGTCTATGTAGAGACCGCAGGGGACCGGAAAGTGGTTAAGGAATCGCTCGAGAAGCCGTTGTCGGTGACAGGAGGGTTCGTTGACCTGCGCAAGACCATCGACCGCCCCAACACCCGGCGGTCATCCTACCCGCCAGGCCGGGATCTCAAGGTCCTGCTGCACCCGCCATCCGAAGCGGGATGGCCCTGGCTCGTCGTGGTGATGCTCTCCCGGAATCTGCCAAATGAGGGCATGGGACGCGACCGCTATAGCTGGGACGCTTTCGACACCGAGGCCGAGGCCCTGGACCACCTCTACAAACCCAATGTTCACTTCAAGGCGGCGGGTGCCATCGAGCGGCAACTCCTCCTGGTGCCCCACCCGCACTACCCTGGCTGAAGCCTCGCTGCGGCTGGTACCCGCTGCGACATTGCAGCCGCCTCCATCTCCTTTGCCTGCCACTTAAGCAGGCCGACGAGCACGGCCCTGACCCAATCCGGGACCGGGCGCTCCTCGGCGGCCCACCGACGGATTAGGCACGGATCGAGCGTCGCGCGCGGGCCATCCGGATGATGGGAGCCGAGGACCCGGGCGAGCTCCCTGTGTCAGTCGGCGCCCAGGAGGGACTCAGCGATCCGGGCCACTGCCGGATAGCAGTAGCTCGCGGCCGCCAGGCTGGTCTGCCGATCTCCCGCCATCAAGCGCCTCGAACCGGCGCCCTCATGGCTGCTGGGATGGGCTTTGCACGAGTTGGAGGAAGACCTCCTCGAGGTCCGGCTGCTTGGTCGTCACACTGGATACACGTAGACCCGCGGCGCGAATGGCGGTGAGCATCTCGTCAACATTGCCGGTCGCCTGCGCAAATCGGAACACCAACCGCTGGGGAGCAGCCAAGGTGGGGTTGAAAGGTAGAAGGGCATCCGGGATGGCGCCAAGAGGCGCGGAGACATCGACCACGAGTTCCTGGTCCTCCACGCGCCGGAAGAGGGCGTCCGTGGTAGCATGGGCGGCAATGCTACCATCCGCCAGGACAGCGATCTGATCGCACAGAGCTTCGGCTTCCTGGAGGTAGTGCGTCGTGAGCAGGACGGTGGTGCCTTGCCGGTTGAGGAGGCGGACATAGTCCCAAAGCTGCTGGCGCAGCGCGACATCGACGCCTGCGGTGGGCTCGTCTAGGACGAGCACGGGCGGGCTGTGGACCAGCGCCTTGCCCACCATGAGCCGTCGCCGCATGCCTCCCGAAAGGCTACGGGCGGGTGCCGTCGCCTTGTCGGCGAGGCCCAGAACCTCAAGGAGTTCGTCAGTGCGCCGAGCGGCTCTGGGAATGCCGAAGAGCCCAGCCTGGAGCTCGAGCGCGGCACGGGCCGGGAAGTAGGGGTCCAAGGTGAGTTCCTGCGGCACGACGCCGATCGCGGCCCGTGCCGCCCGAGGCGCTTTGTCGATGTCAATGCCCCAGACCCGAGCCGTCCCAGAAGACTTCCTCACCAATCCGGCGAGGATGTTGATGAGGGTCGACTTCCCAGCACCATTCGGTCCGAGCAGGCCGAAGATGCTGCCACGGGGAATGGTCAGGTCGACTCCCTTGAGGGCGTGCTTGGCGGTGCGGCCGCCCGCGCCAGGATAAACCTTCTCGAGGTCCCGAACCTCGATGGCCGCAGCGGGCTGGCAGGACACGGTCATGGCGCGGTGGGTTCCTGGCATCTGCTGCGTCACTGCCGGAGGCGCCAGCCCGACGCGAGCAGCCGGTGGCAGAGGATGCCAAGCAACCCGTTCGCGACCAGCACCACGAGGATGCCGACAACGGGCGATGCTTCCGAGTGGCCGGTGATGCCGTGTCGGAAGCCGTCCACGATGTAGAAGACAGGATCGAGGTAAGCGATGGAGCGGAACGGTTCGGACAGGCTGCTGACGGCATAGAAGGTGCCGGACAACAGCGTCAGGGGCGCGATGATGAAGTTCGTGACCGCGGCCTGGTGGTCCATCTTCTGGGCCCACAATCCGCCCGCGATGCCAAGCAGCGCGAACAGCAGGGAACCGCCGACGGCGTAGAACAGGCAGAGGCCAAGGTCGGCCAGCGGCAGCGGCACGAACAGCGAGGCCGCAAGGGCAGTCAACGCGCCCACCAGGATGCCTCGTGTCACACCTCCAAGGACCATCCCGGTCAGGAACTCCCCTGGCCCGAGCGGTGCCAGCAGGAGGTCGACGATGTTTCCCTGGACCTTGGCGACGAGGAGCGACGACGAGGTGTTGGCGAAGGCGTTCTGCAAGACCGCCATCATGACAAGGCCCGGGGCAACAAAGACCAGATAAGGAACGCCGCCCGGCGCCGGTGCGTGGCGGCCCAGCGCAACTCCGAAGACCGCTAAGAAGAGCAGCGTGCTCACCACAGGGCCACCAACCGTCTGTGCGGCAACTGCGAGGAAGCGCTGAACCTCCCGGCGGTAGAGGGTGCCCACCCCGATCCAGTTCACCCCTTCGCCCAGCCGCGTGGCCATCACTCCAGCCTCCAACACTACACCAACTTGGAAGCGTGCATCCTAATCCTGCGGGAAGGTCAAGGCGCTCGCTCGGATCCGCTCTGCGCAGTCCTGAAAGCCATCGGCAGCAGCACCAGCAGGATATTCAGCATGGCGGCGCCGCAGGGCACGGCCAGCGTGGTGGAGGCGCCGAAGCCGTCCAGCAGCCGTGCGCCCAGAAGAGGGAATGCAGCCGCCGTCATGAGCGTCAGCATGGCGATGCAGTTCCGGTACCCGCGCTTGCCTACCAGTGATCATCTCAGGCACCGCAGACACAACTTGTAAAACTGTGTCAGCAGCCAACCGGTAAATCTCGGACGTGTGCTGAGCATTAGCCACAGCCATTTGCCGGAAGTATCTCAGCGTGAACACCGACAGACCATCTGCTGCCATACCCAGTTTCCCTGCCACCCAAGCAGGACCCACACGCACCGAGAGGTGGGACTTCTTGGATCAACTTCGGGCCATCCTGATGCTAATCGGGATCCCTTACCACGTTGGCCTCGTTTATGCGGCGCATGCCGTATGGATCGTGGAATCATCCGAGAAGTCACTGCCGGTCACTTGGGTGATCCAGTTTAGCCATACCTTCCGCATGCCCGTATTCTTTCTCATCGCAGGATTCTTCTCCGCGCTGATGATCCCCAGGCGCGGTTTGGGACTGTGGCTGGCCGGGCGTGCATGGCGTATCGGGATTCCGTTGTTGACGTCACTGATCCTGGTCAGCCCGCTGATGGTGCTCGCCAGTGGGGTGGCCGCTGGAGGGGCGACCAACGCCATCCCCACCCTGCTGACGGAGATGAGCAGTCCTAGCGCCGCCTGGACCGTCCATCTCTGGTTCCTCCTCTACCTGCTCATCTACTGCATGCTCTTCGCGGGGCTTTGGCTCCTGGGCAGCAGGTGGGGTCTCGGTGCCCCCATCGGACGGGTCCAGGACCGGATAGAGCAGAATCCGTGGCTGGGATGGCTCGGGTTGGCGGCGCTGGGTTTGGTGGTCCTCGCCAGTGCCGTGGTGGCTGCCAAGCTGGACATCGCCTACCTGATGGGCGGCATCTTCGTGGCGGGCCAGTTCGTAGCCGACGGCGTGATGTTCCTGGTCGGCGCCCTGATAGCGTCCCGCCCAACGTGGTTTGAGGCCTTCATACGCCCGCGCTGGCCGGTCTGGGCGGTCGCCCTCGCCACGGCCGTCACTATGGCCGTGTTCCAGGACGACGACGGCGACATGAGCCGGGCCATTACCTACTTCCTGATGCCTGTGGTGGGCGTTCTATTCGCGCACCTGCTGCTGTCCTCCGCCCGGCTCTGGCTGGACCGCCGGACGCGGCTGTCCGCAGCCATGGTGGAGGCGGCGATGACCATGTACCTAGTTCACGTTCCCATCGTCCTCTGGCTTACCGTCGGCTTCCTGGCTGTGGGATGGCCTGCCGAAGTCGAGTTCCTGCTGATCACCATCATCACGGTGGCCGCCTCCTACGGCTTCCACTGCCTGGTGGCCCGCCACCCAATCCTGGTCGTCCTCTTCAACGGCCAAGCCGCCTCGGCGCGCGCGAAGGGTTCCGCCATTGTCAAGGCGGAGCCGAGCGGGACAAGAGCGTAAGCAGTCGGCCAGCCTTGGGGGACGCCAGAGCCTCCCGGCGCCAGGTAGTCCCTGGCGCGCCGGTCCTACGAACTATCGCGAGGGCGGGATTACCGGCGCCGACGAGGCGGGAGGGTTGGCTTCCAATTCGGCAACCAACTGCTTCATCTCGCCGATCTCCCGCACCTGGGCGTCGATGATGCTGTCGGCCAGTTGCCGAACGCGAGGATCCCGGATGCGGGCGCGCTCGCTGGTCATGATGGCGATGGAATGGTGCGGGATCATCGCCTTCATGTAGGCCACGTCGCCCACCGTCTGCTGGCTTCTGACCAGCCACAGCGCCCCCGCGAACACCAGGACGCTGGCGCCGAGGATGGCCATGTTGGCGGTCCGGTTGCGATACATGCCCAGCATGAACAGCAGCATGATGACCGCCATGGTCGCTCCCATGACGATTGCCATCCAAGTCCGGGTCTGGCTGTAGAAGACGTGGTCCAAGGCGTAGGTGTTCAGGTACATCAGGCCGAACATGATCACGGTCGAGGTCAGGATCATCAGGCCGAAGCGCGTATAGCTCATGGCGGAGTGTCTCTCTGAAAGGCCGGGCATCTTCAGTCCCGGCAAGCCTCGGAATCAGGAATCGGTTGAGGGGTGGCCGACGCCCGCAGGCATCGGCCATATGAGGAACCCGTCCGATTGGACGTCCGTCAGGCTCAGGCGATCGGGCCGCCGCTCTCCGGGAAGACGTACCAGGAGCCGATGTCGCTGATGCCCTCCACGAAACCTGGCACCTCGGCGAACATGAAGTCGCTCTGCCGCAGGTCGTCCTCGCCGACGCCCTCGAGGAGAATGGACCCCGCGAAGGTGCCGTCCGCCTCCATGCCCCAGCCGACCAGGGCGCCCTCGGCGGTGTCCCGGACCACGACATCCGCGGGCTGGATACCCTCCATGAAGGCGATGTGGTCGAAGGCGCCCTGGGCATCGCCGGTCGCTTCGAAGTCCAGGACCACGTCGTGGCCGCTGTCCATCGACACCATGAAGGCGTCAGCGCCGGTGCCGCCGACCAGGGTGTCGTCGCCCATGCCGCCGTTCAGCATGCCGTGCGCGGCGCCCTCGTCGAGGTAGTCGTCCCCGTCGCCGCCCATGAGCTCGTCGGATTCCGCCCCGCCTGAGAGCCTGTCGTCGCCAGCCTCGCCCATCAGGCGGTCCATGCCGTCGCCGCCCTGGAGATGGTCGTCCCCGGCCAGCCCGAAGACCGTGTCCGATTCCGACGACCCGGCCAGGGCGTCGTCACCGTCGGTGCCGCGGAGGATGGCGTTCCCCTCGATGTTGAAGCTTAGGGTGCGGCCGTTGAACAGGTGGTCGGCTAGAACATCGAACACCGCGCCCGCTTGCGGCTCGCCAACGATGTTGGGCCCGGCGACGCTGGGCGTCGGCGCCTCGTCGGATGGGCCCACGGGTTCCCGCAAGCCAGGCGGCAGTTCGGCCGCGTCGCCAAACATGAAGTCGTCCTGCGCCAGAGCCGCCTTGGACACACCTTCCAGCAGGACGGATCCGCCCTCCCAACTGACCTGTACCCCGTCCGCGGTGTCGGCAAAGGCCAAATCCGTCCACTGGAGGCCGTCCATGACCGCCAGGTGGTCGAACATGCCGGGACCGGCGGTGAAGTCCTTGATGACGTCGTGGCCGCTCGTCCGGCCGATCATGAAGGCATCCGGGCCGCCGCCGCCGACCAGGGTGTCGTCGCCCATGCCGCCGTCGACGGTGCTGTGGCCCTCGCCCTCGTCGAGGTAGTCATTCCCGGCGCCACCCCGCACCGTGTCGGCGCCCGCGCCGCCGTACAGGGTGTCATTGCCGTCGCCACCCTCGACCTCGTCGTCGCCCATGTTGCCGGAGACGAGGTCGGCGACCGCACCGCCATGGAGGACGTCGTCCATGCCGCCCCCGCCGATGCGGTCGTCGCCGCCCAGGCCCCAGGTGAACTCGGCGCCGTCAGTGCCGCCCAAGGTGTCGGGGTTCTCACCGCCGAAGGTGACGTTATGAACGTGGTCACCGGCCGTGAAATTGAAGTGAAGCCCGCCCAATGCGCCGTGCAGGCTATCCGCCCCACGGTTTGCGAGGCTCGCGAGAAGGTTGTCGTGGTGCTGGCCCCAAGTCATGCCGAAGCTCCGTCAGAACGTGTTGACCCGCTCGGGAAGCGCTTGTGCTTCCGGTTGAGGCGACAAGGACCAGGCCCGATGCCCGGTCCCTGTCTCGGCGTCAGGCGCTCATCTCGCGGCAGGACGCGGCACACTTGCGACACTGCGCGACGCAGTCCTCCATGCCACCCACGGCCTCGCAGCTTTTGGCGCACTCCTCGCAGATCTCGGCGCATTCGGCGCAGGTGTGCTTATGGTGGGGCGTGCCGATCAGCATCATGTTGGCGGAGGTCTGGCAGATGGTGGCGCAAGCCATCATGAGCCTGAAGTGCTGCGGCTCTACGTGCTTGCCGCCCGCCTCGAGGCAGTGGTTCATGGCCATGCCGAGGCAGGTGGAGTGGCAGCGCAGGCATTCCTCGATGCAGGCCTGCATGGCGGGGGTCATCTGATGCATTTCTCTTCTCCGTAAGGGCTTCCATGAGGGAAGGCTCGCCGACCCGTGCGCCGGGCCGACGGCCGGTCCAGGTGGAGCGCTGGCTTGGTCCCGCGCCCTCTCGGCAGCGGTAAGGCCACGTTCCGCCATCCGCGGGCCATTGGCTCCGCGGACGGCTTGGTGCGCCCTATCGGGGTGGTGGAGAGGGAAGGTCCGGCGTGATGCCCACGACCGCCGCCGTGGGCGTGGCGAAGAAGCCGCCACGGCTGACCAGGAGCGCGGCCTGAAGTCTCGTCGTCGGCAGCAGCGCGGCGCCGCTCCCGCAATGCCCGAGGGTGCAGCACCCGGGCCGCATGCCGTCGTCACCGCAGTTCGGGCAGCACTTCTTCCCAGTCCCTCGGCCCTTCATGGCGGGGCCGGATGAGCGCATGGCCTGGGACGCGGGTGCCGGACGGCCCGCATGGACGGAGGCCTGCATGGCGACCGGGACGGCGGACGCCATGGGGGCACCACGATGGGCCGAAGCGGGCACGGCAAGCAGGGACACGCACAGGGTGAGCGCCAGAACAACTACAGCTTGGATTGCGCTCGCCGTCAGGCGCATCGGTTCGTCCGCTCCACTGGTACCCCAGTAAGGCGTCAATCCAGGCCGGGTTGCGCTTCCAGCCGCACAAGGCGGCGATCCGGGACACGCCGTCCCGACCTGGGCCACCAGGGCGTCAGAGTGGCCGCCGGAGCCACGGCCGGGTTGCGTTGACCTGGCAAGACGCCTGCGGCTGCCGAGGATCCTGTACGATCGCCGTCAGCCGCGGCCAGGGCCGAACGAGGAACTCCCACCGCGCTCCACTCCCGGCCTGACGTCGTCGCGCGCCTCCCCGTGACCGGCATGCCCGCCGTGGCCGTGGTGCATGAACAGATGCATCAGGGGGCAGGCCAGCAGGAGCAGGTACGGCAGCACGCCGAGGACGTGCGCGTAGTGCTCCCGCAGGACATAGAACGCGGCGATCAAGGCGAACCCGATGACGGCGATGCCGGTCCGGCTGCGCCACCAAGAGGAATCAGCATGGTCATGCATCTTGGATCTCCTTCCCACATCCGGATCATTGCCCTCCGGTCCGTGCCCGCGCCTTGATCTGGGACAAGGCACCGGGGAGCCTTCCGCGTCGACGCCCGGCTGGGTCCAGCGGACAGGTGGTTCACGCACGGAGCGCCGCGCCGACATGGCCAGCGCTCCGCGTTGGCACGCGGCTGGCTACACGCCCTCGGGGCGCGGGCTGGTCGACGTCATCTCGGCAACGGCCCAGAAGACCAGCACCATCACAACGATTTCCCAGCCGATCGAAGCTGCGAGGCGGGCGCCGGAGCCCGGTGCCCCGGCAGCCAGGGCTGGAGTCAGTCGGAAGCGGTGCCAGGCGGCGAAACCCAATAAGGCGCCGACCAGCGCGACCTTGACGAGCAGGGCCCAGCCGTAGGCGGTGGTCACCAGCAGGTCCAGTTGTCCGACCAACAGCCACGCCAGCGTCACACCGGCCAGGATAAGACCACCGACGACCCAGGAGGCTGCCCGCGCCCACTCCTCGACCACGGTGACGGCCCCCGGGCCCGCTCGCTTGGAGGCGATCAGGAGGGGCCACAGGCTGCCCGCCCAGAAGGCCGCCGCAAGCAGGTGCACCACCAGCGCCGTGGCCAGCAGCCACCGTGGCTGGTGCTGCGTCGTATGGCCGACCGCCGTGAAGCTTGCGGCGACCGCGAGCACGCCAGCGGCCCCGAGCGGCCAGGCCGCGCGTCCAATCCGGGTCGCCAGCGCCACGGCCAGCAGGCCCGCCCAGGTGACCAGCACGGACATGCCGGGACGCGAACCCAGCATCATCTCCCAGATCTCGGCGTCGAACGGATCGCCATCCGACGCCAGGGCGACCTGGGCCGCTAGCCAAGCAAGGCTCGAGCCCAATCCCGCCGCCACCATGACCAGGGTCAGGCGGCGGCATGCGGCGACGTCACCGGCGTCCTGTAGGCGCCCGAAGCCCATGGCGAAGATGGCAAGGCCAGCCGCACCGAGGCACGACACGTAGTAGGCGAAGCGCAGCGCCACGGAGAGGGCGCGCAGCAGGTCCGGCTCAGGCCCAAGCAGTTCGAGGATCACCGGGCCGCGTTCACCGCAAACCGCACCGCCCCGCTCATGACGTGGCCGTCGTCGCCCATCGCGCGCCACTCGAGCCGATAGGCGCCGGGACGCAGGGGAGCCACCAGCGTTGCCGTCACCTGGCTGGACGCAGCCCGGCCACCTTCGCGACGCACCTGGTGCTCCCGGCCGCCCTCGTCGAGCAGGCGCAACGCGGTCACGCGGCAGTCTTCGGTGAAGGCCAGGCTGAGCGTGCGGGGGGACGCGTTCAGCGTTGCGCCGTCGGCCGGGTCGGACGAGTGCATCATCGCGTGCGCGGAGGCGGCGCCGGGAACCAGGACGCCGAGGGCGGCGGCGAGGATGCCGTGGCGGAGGAAGGTGGAGCGAGAAAGCATGGAAATCTCCTGTCAGCGCTCGCCGCGGCCTGCCGCCCCGGCGATCATCCGACCCCCTCAATAAGCAGGCAGTGGACACCCCGCAGCGGCGTTTTCCCACCATTTTATTGCTGCTGGGCTGCTACCCACGTCGGGAACACGGCGAACATGGACGACCTCACCTCGCGGGCTGCCGGGACAGCCAAGTCCGCAGGTGGCTGATCTCCTGCTGCTGCTTCTGGATGACCTCCTCGGCCATCTTCCGCATCTCGGGGTCGCGGCCATGCTCGAGTTCCACGCGAGCCATGTCGATGGCGGCTTGGTGGTGCTTGGCCATCATGCTCGCGAAGTCCCGGTCGGCGTTACCAGAGGGGGCCTCGCCCGCCATCTCCCGGTTCATCTTTTCCATGGCGGCGTGGTACCCGGCTGTGGCGCCTTGGGCGGCCGCACCCTGGCCGGTCGCGGATTGACTGGCGCCCTGCGCCAGCGAGGGCGCAGCCCACAGGAGCGGGGCCGCAATGATAGCCAGGGCGGCCGAATGGGCTGCGCGGCGGTCGATCGTCATCGGCTTCGGTCCTTTGCTCTGGTCGGACGCGATGCCCCGAGACCGACCGCGCGTGACACGGCCGGTGAACATCGTTCTCGACGCCTGCTTTAACGATCGCTGCGGACGTCGGGATCGTCGGCCAATTACAACGCTTTATTGCAGCCCACGCCGACAGTTCCACGAGGGAACCGCACCGTCACCACCGTCCCGCGTCCCGCGGCGCTCTCGATGGCTAGCCCGCCGCCGTGGGCCTCGACAATGGCGCGCGCGGTCGAGAGGCCGAGGCCGCTCCCGCCGCCCGCCGCACGCGTGCGGTCGCCGCGGAAGAACGGCTCGGTAACCCTTGGCAGATCCTCCGGCGGAATGCCGGGACCGTGGTCGCCGACCCGCACCAGCACGTCGTCGGCGTGGGCCTCAACCTCCACCCAGGGATCGCGCCCATGGCGCGCGGCATTGGCCACCAGGTTGGTCACGGCCCGCTTCACAGCGACGCGCCGCACCGATGCAACCGCCTCCTCGTCCATGCGCCCCTCCCGGACGGGGGTGCCCGCCTCGGCGAACTCGTCCACGACGGTGCGGAGGAGCGCGGTGAACGCCAGCGGCTGGACGGCCTCACCAGCATGCCCCCCGCGCAGGTAGGCGAGCACGTCTGAGACCATGGTCTCCATCTCCGCAAGGTCGCGCCGAACCGGCTCCCGGACCTCGTCGGGCATCTCCTCGGCGCGCAGGCGCAGGCGGGCGATCGGCGACATTAGGTCGTGCGACAGCGCGCCCAGGGCCAGCGTCCGCTGCCGGAACGCGTCGCGCGTCCTGGCGGCCATGTCGTTCAGCGCCTCGGCCAACTGCCTCACCTCGCGGGGGCCGGAGGCTGCCAGGAGCGGCGCCGCGCGCTCGATGTCCATGCCGGAGACGGTCCTTGCCAGGGCGGCAACCGGCGCCGAGACCGAGCGCGCGGCGACGCCTACGGCCACCAGCAGCGCCAGGCCGATGGCGGCCGCATAGAGGTGCAGCGCACTCCTGTCGGCGGACAGGACGTTGAGGGAGGCGATCTCCACGTCGAGCCAGGATCCATCCTGGAGGCGCGCCATGGCAGCGATGTCGACGATCCGGTCCGATGTCGCGTCGTGGCGCCCGGGGCGGACCCGCACCTCGGTGGCGAGGCCCGACAAGGCCAGGGTGCGGGCTGCCAGAGTGCCCCACTCACCCGGAAGAGGGTGTTCGGGCGTGGGCGCCGGGTCGCGCCGCCAGTGCACGCTCAGGTCCACCCGGGAAAGGGCGTGCGCCACGTGGTCGCGGTCCGCCTCGGGCGCGGCGCCCACGGCGTCCATCAGTGTCGCGAGGCGGTGGGCCAGCAGTTCCTCGGTCCCGCGCTCCACCGCTTGGCGGAGGAGGATGTCGTGCACCCCGATCATGGCCGCGAAGAGAACCGCGAAGCCGACCGTCAGTGCCGCGAGCGTGCGGGCGGCCAGGGACTGCGGGATGAAGCGCCTCACGCCGACCATTCCACGGGGCTCGATAGCAGGTAGCCGATGCCCCGCACGGTCTTGATCAGGCCCGGCTCACCATCCTCGTGCGGACGAGGACCCAGCTTGGCGCGTAACCGGCTGATCTGCACGTCCATGGAGCGGTCCAGCCCGCCGTAAGGGCGGTTCCGGGCGAGGTCCAGGAGTTGGTCGCGCGTCAGGATCCGCTGCGGCCGCTCGACGAAGGCGAGCAAGAGGTCGTACTCGCCGCTCGTCAGTTCGACGGCCACCCCGTCCGGCCGGAGCAGTTCGCGCCGCCTGGTGTGCAGGGACCACCCGGCAAAGCGCGCCACCTCATGCCCCAGCGCACCCGGGGAGCCCTCCTGGTCTTCGACCCGGCGCAAAACAGCGCGGATGCGGGCCACCAGTTCGCGGGGATCGGCTGGCTTCACGACGAAGTCGTCGGCACCCAGTTCCAGTCCAATGACCCGGTCCGAGGTCTCGGCCAAAGCAGTGAGAATGATCACCGGCACCCGCCCCTCGGCGCGGAGGTCGCGGCAGAGTTCGAATCCCGACTGGCCGGGCAGCATCACATCGAGCAGGACGAGGTTCACCGGCGCCGCCGCCAGGAGGCGCCGCATCTCGACACCGTCCCGGGCGCCGGTGGCCCGGAACCCGTTCCGGCGCAGCAGGGAGAGCAGGAGCTTGCGGAGATCCTCGTCGTCCTCGACGACCAGGACGTGCCGCCCCTCGCCGGACATAGGAGGCAGGTCCGCGGGCGACGTGCCCCGGAAACCGTCGGTGGTGGAGCGGTCGGTCAATTTGCGTTCCCCTCGACCACGCCCGTCAGATGCGCGTGGTCCGCAGGCGCAGCGCGTTGCCGATCACCGAGACGGAGCTCAGCGCCATGGCCAGGGCCGCGACGATGGGGCTGAGCAGCAGGCCCAACACCGGGTAGAGCACACCCGCCGCCAAGGGCACCCCAGCCGCGTTGTAGACGAAGGCAAAGAACAGGTTCTGCCTGATATTCCTCATCGTCGCTCGGCTCAGTGTCCGGGCCCGCGCGATGCCCGCGAGGTCGCCCTTCACCAACGTCACACCCGCGCTCTGCATGGCAACGTCCGTGCCGGTGCCCATGGCGATGCCGACATCGGCTTCGGCCAGCGCCGGGGCATCATTCACCCCGTCGCCCGCCATGGCGACAACCTTCCCCTGGGCGCGGAGCTCCCGGACGATGCGGTGTTTGTCCTCGGGCAGCACGTCGCCCTGGAACTCATCGATGCCGAGCCTGCGGGCCACCGCTTCCGCCGTCGTGCGGTTGTCGCCGGTCAGCATGACGATGTGGATGCCGCTGGCGCGCAGGCTCTCCAGCGCTGCGGGGGTGCTCTGCTTGATTGGATCGGCGACCGCGATGACGCCGCCCGGGCCTCCGTCCACCGCCAGGAACAGCGCCGTGCCGCCCTCGCGCCGGAGTTCGTCGGCCTTGGCGGCGAGACCACCCAGGTCCACCCCGAGCTCCTGCATCAGCCGCGCGTTGCCCAGCGCCACCCGGCGCCCGCTTACGATGCCGGTCACGCCCTTGCCGGTAACGGAGGCGAAGTCGGCGGGCTCGCCGAAGGCGATGCCGCGCTCCTTGGCGGCGGCCACGACTGCCGCCGCCAGTGGGTGCTCACTGGACCGCTCCAGGCTGGCCGCCAACGGCAGCACCTCGGCCTCGGTCAGGCCGGGAGCCGGAACCACGGCCACGACCTTCGGCTTGCCTTCCGTCAGCGTGCCGGTCTTGTCCACCACCAGCGTGTCGACCTTCTCCATGTGCTCTAGCGCCTCGGCGTTCTTGATGAGCACGCCTGCGGACGCGCCCTTGCCGACGCCGACCATGATGCTCATGGGCGTGGCCAGGCCGAGCGCGCAGGGGCAGGCGATGATGAGCACGGAGACAGCGGCGATCAGCCCGTAGGAGAGCGCTGGCGACGGACCCCAGACCGCCCAGGCGACGAAGGCGATGACCGCGATGGCCATGACGGCGGGGACGAACCAGCCCGCCACCGTGTCGGCCATGCGCTGGATGGGCGCCCGGCTGCGCTGCGCCTCGGCAACCATGGCGACGATGCGCGACAGCATGGTGTCGGAGCCGACCTTGTCCGCCCGCATCACCAGCGCGCCGGTGCCGTTCACCGTGCCACCGATGACCTTGGCGCCGGGCTGCTTCTCGACCGGCAGGGATTCGCCGGTCACCATGGACTCGTCCACGGCCCCGCTCCCCTCCAGCACTTCGCCATCCACCGGCACGCTCTCGCCCGGCCGCACGCGCAGCCGGTCACCCGCATGCACCTCGGCCAAGGGAATCTCCTCGTCCGAGCCGTCCGCACGGATGCGGCGCGCGGTCTTGGGCGCCATGTTGAGCAGGGCGCGGATGGCGCCGCCGGTCTGCTCGCGGGCGCGCAGTTCCAGCACCTGGCCTAGCAGCACCAGGACGGTGATGACGGCCGCAGCCTCGAAGTAGACGGCGACCGTGTCGTCCATCCTGCGGAACCCTTCGGGGAAGACGCCGGGCGCGAAGGTCGCGACCAGGCTGTAGAGATAGGCGGCGCCGGTGCCGAGCGCGATCAGGCTGAACATGTTCAGGCTGCGGTTCACGACCGACTGCCAGCCGCGCACAAAGAACGGCCAACCCGCCCAGAGCACCACGGGCGTCCCGAGCAGGAACTGGAGCCACACAGAGACCCTGGACGGCACCAGGTGGTGGATGTCGAGGCCCGGGATATGCGCACCCATCTCCAGCACAAGGATGGGAAGGGTCAGGACCAGGCCGACCCAGAACCGCCGCGTCATGTCGGCGAGTTCCGCGTTAGGCGCGGCCTCGGCGGTAACCTGTAGCGGCTCCAGGGCCATGCCGCAGATTGGGCAGTTGCCCGGGCCCTGCTGGCGGACCTCTGGGTGCATCGGGCAGGTGTAGATCGCGGCCTTCTCCGCCGCCGTCAGCGCGGCCACCTTCTCTGCCTTCAGATATCTGTCGGGGTCGGTCTCGAACTTTGACTTGCAGCCCGCCGAGCAGAAATGGAAGGCGGCGCCGCCGTGATGTGCGTGGTGCGGCGTCTTGGCCGGGTCGACCTCCATCCCGCAAACGGGGTCGCGGACCTTGGGCGCGTTGTTGTTGGCCGGGTGCACGGCCGGTGGCACATCATGGCCGTGATGGTGGCCATGGTGATGGTGGTGATCGTGATGACGCTCGTCCATCTGCGGCACTCCCTACGGCCGCCGTGGCCGTTCCATTGGGCTGAGATGGAGTTTCCCAGTGTGGGAAGGTCAAGGCGCCGCAAGGGTTCGGCCAGCGCCTTGACCTTCCCACGGGGGCAAGCCCCACCTGTGGCGCGGTCACTCGCGAGGAGAGCACGATGTACCGCTTCGAGGTTCCCGGCATGAAGTGCGGCGGCTGCGCCAAGAAGGTGGAGCGCGCCGTGAAGTCCAAGGACGCGTCGGCCGGATTTAGCGCCGACGTCGAAAACAGGCGGGTGACCGTCACCTCCTCCGTGCCGCAGGCGGAACTCGCCGCGGCCATCGAGCAGGCGGGCTACGCCAACCAGGTGGCCGCCTGAGGCCGCTGGCCGATGTCGCGTGACGGGGCGCCCGGGGGCGCCCCGCCCCGGGGGTCAGTGGTTCATCATTTGGCAGTGCTGCATCATCTGCTGCATCTCCGGCGACAGCGAGCCCCGCTGGGCCTGGGCCCGCATCTGCTGACAGTGCTGCATCATCTGCTGCATGTTCATGCCGCCCATGCCACCCATGTTGTGGCCCTGCATGCTGGACATGTCGTGGCCGGGCATGGAGCCCATGCCGCCCTGGGCGCCCGAGGTGGCCGTGGCGGCGGACGAGCCCCGCGGGGTGCTCGGCGCCGGGGTCAGGGACATCTGCGACGAGGTCGGGGTCGCTGCCGGGGGGCCTCCGGGCTGCGCGCAGGCGGCGACGCCCAGCAGCAGCGTCGCGGCCAAGGCGACCTTGCCGATCGCCTTCGATGTGATGTGGACCATGTGTCCTCCTAGGGGTGGCAGGGGTTCTTCGGGCGCCCCGGCCCGCCGCGGCCAGCCAGGGTGACGACGCTGCACGGTGGGTCGGAGGCCAGGCGCCGCGACCGACGCGCCGTGCAGGACGTGGGGTGAAGGCAGGCACTCGGGCGGCCCGCCGCAAGCGAAGGTGGCGGCCGCGCTCACACGGCCTCCAGGCCGCAGAAGCGCATCCACGGCCGCCAAGAGCCGTCGCGGCCGAAGGCGACGACCTCGTAGGTCGAGGGCTCCGCGCCCGGGACTTCCATGCCCGGCACGCCGACCGGCATGGCGGGCACGGATAGCCCGGCGACGCCGCTGGGCATTTCCTTGAGCAGCCGCCGGATGGCGGCGGCCGGGACATGGCCTTCCAGGGCGTAGCTGCCGACCTTCCCAGCGTGGCACGACATCAGGTTGGGAGGCGTCCCGAGCGCCTGCCGGTGCGGGCCGACGGCGTCCACCACCTTGTCGTCCACCTCAAAGCCCTCGGCCCGCAGGTGTTCGACCCAGCCGCCGCAGCAGCCGCATGTGCGGTCCCACCAAGCTTCCACCTTGGGCGGGCCACCGCAGGCCGTGGGCAACGCGGCCAGGCCGAGCAGGCCAGTGGTGAAGCTCCGGCGCGTGCTTCGGGCGGGCATCGTCATTCTCCTAGGCGAGCCTGGGCAGGCGGATGCTGGCGCGCAGGCCGCCGCCCGCGAGGTTCTGGAGCGTCACCGAGCCGCCGTGGTGGCCGACCGCCTGGCGGGCGATGGCCAGACCGAGCCCCGAGCCGCCGGTGCCGCGGTTGCGGGATTCCTCGAGGCGGTAGAAGGGCTGGAAGACACTCTCCAACTGCTCCTCCGGCACCCCCGGTCCGGCGTCGTCGACGTGGATCACGAGTTCCCGGCCGCGGTCGGCCAGCACCACCCGGGCCGAAGTCCCGTACTTCACCGCGTTGTCGATGACGTTGGCGAAGGCACGCTTGAGCGCGATGGCCCGGCAAGGCAGCCGCGCCTGCGGCGGACCCTCGTAGGTCACCGCCTTGCCCATGTCCTCAGCGTCGCCGCAGAGCGTCTGAAGCATCGCCGCGATGTCAGCGGACCGCACCTCCTCCTGCTCCTCGTCGCCCCGCAGGTAGGCCAGCGTGGAGCCGATCATGGCGTCCATCTCGTCGAGGTCGGCGTCGATCTGCTGCTGCACCTCGGCGTCGTCCAGGAAGCCCGCGCGCAGGCGCAGGCGCGCCAGAGGCGTGCGGAGGTCGTGGCTGACAGCGGCAAGAGCTTGGGTGCGATCGGCGATCAGGCGGTCGATGCGCGCCTGCATGCGGTTGAATGCCTGGGCCGCCTGCCGGACCTCGCGGGGACCTTCCTCGGGGACGGTGACCGTCTGCCCCGGCCTGCCGATGCGGTCGGCCGCGCTGGAAAGCTCGCGCAGCGGCCGCGCGATGAGGCGCACCACCAGCAGTCCCAGCACCAGGATGCCGACCGCCATCGCCGTGGTGGAAAGCAGCGTGGCGTGCTCCGGCTGCGCTTGCAGCGGGTCGGCGTGGTACCAGAGGGAGCCGCCCTCCGGCAGGCCGACCGTGCCCTGGGCCTCCCGGTGGCCCGTAATGGTGAGGTCCTCGGCCGCGACGGTGCCCTCCACAGCACCGGGTTGCCAGCGCACCTGGAAACCCGGCGAGGACAGAGCCTGCGCCACGGCCTCGCGGGCCTCCGGCGGCACCATGCCGACGGCACGCGCGGCGGCGGCGACCCGCTCGGCGGTGACCCTCTGCTGCGTGCTGCCCAGCAGGATGTCGCTGCCCGTCTGGTGCAGCCACAGGCTACCCACGTGGAAGGCCATCAGGCCGACCAGCAGCACCAGGATGATGCGGCCAGCCAGGGTGCTGGGCAGCAGGCGTCTCACTGTCGGGCCACCGCGGGGACGAACATGTAACCCGCGCCCCGAATGGTCTTGATGATGGAGGGACTGTCTGGCAGCGGCTCCAGCTTGCGGCGGAGGCGGCTGACCATGACGTCGACTGAGCGGTCGATGCTGTCCGAGATCCGGTTGCGCGCGAGGTCCAGCAACTGGTCGCGCGACAGGACGCGCTGCGGATGCTCGCAGAAGGCCAGCAGCAGGTCGTACTCACCGCTCGACAGGTCGACGGCCGAGCCGTCCGGCGCCGCCAGTTCGCGGCGTCGGGTGTCGAGCACCCAGTCGGAGAACACCATGCGGTCGCCGGTCACCAGCCCCATCCGCGCGGCTCCTCCCTGCGCACGACGAAGCACGGCGCGGATGCGCGCCAGGAGTTCCGGACGGCCGAACGGCTTGGGGAGGTAGTCGTCGGCGCCAAGTTCCAGGCCTACGACCCGGTCGGCCTCCTCGCCACGTGCGGTCACCATGATGATCGGAACCTCCGACCTAGCGCGGAGCATCCGGCACAGGTCCAGCCCCGACTGGCCCGGCAGCATCACGTCGAGCAGCACGAGGTCCACCGGGGCAAGGGCGATGGTGTCCCACATCTCCGCGCCGTTCCGCGCGCCCGTCACCCGGAAGCCATTCTGGCGCAGGAACTTGGCGATCAGCGTGCGCATCTCGCCGTCGTCCTCGACGACGAGGATGTGGGCCTCGGGGGGGAGCGGGCTGGCGGCCCGCGCCTCCCGCTCGGTCTCAGGATCGACCGGCGGCATCGGCGGATGCAGTCTGCGCTGCGAGTTCGTTCATGTCGGCGTCTCCCATCACGGTCAGGACCATGCCCAGCCCAGAGTGGGGTGTGCACCGCACGGGGTAAACGCCGGGACGGCCGAAGGTCACCATCGCGGCGGGGGGCGTGCGGAGCACCATGACCGGCTTCAGAAGAACAGCCGGATGCCGGTCAGGAAGGCCCAGCCGCCGACGTCCTCGCCCTCATTGCGGGCGTAGCGCGCGGTATCGCCGAGCTTCCGCTCGTAGCTGACGCCGATGTAGGGCGAGACCTCGCGGGTGACCTCGTAGCGCAGGCGCAGCCCGGCCTCGATGTCATTGAAGCCGCTGCCGACGCCAAGCTCGGGCACCTTCTGGAGCGCTAGGTTGACCTCGACGTTGGGCTGAAGCACCAGCCGCTGGGTGATGTAGGCATCGTAGGACACCTCCGCGCGTGCCGAGAGGTCGCCCTTCTCGCTGACGAAGCCCTGGACGTCGACTTCGAACATGCCGGGCGCCAGCCCCTGGAGGCCGATGACGCCATAGAAGCGGTCCGGCCGGGGACGGATGTCGTAGCGGACACCGGCCTGGAAGTCCCAGTAGTAGCTGAGCAGGCGGGAGTAGAGCAGTTGGACCTCGGCGCCCTCGACGATCCCGTTCCGAGACGTCTCGCCCTCGGTCTTCAGCCAGACGCGGTTGACGTCGCCGCCATACCAAGCTTGCCCATCCCAGCGGCCGATGTTGGGGCCGTCCAGCCCCCAGCCGTATTCGAGCTTCTCGAACAGAACCGCGCCGGTGAAGATCTCGTGGCTGAACGGCGGCTCGGTGCTGTGCTGCATGGCCTGCGCCTGCGCCGGTGCGGCCTGGAGGACGCCCCAGGTCAGCACGGCCAGAGAGGCGGCGGCGGCCAGGATGCTCTTGGTCTTCATGGCCGTCACCGCGCCGCAGCCGTGCGGGGCATCGACACGACCGACACCTTGCGCATCATTCCGGTCTCCATGTGGTAGAGCATGTGGCAGTGGAAGGCCCAGCCGCCGGGCGCGTCGGCCTCGATGTCCACGTCGACCGTCGAGCCGGGCTTGATGTTGACCGTATGCAGCAAGGGATTCTCCGCCCCGTTGCCGACCTGCGGCATCATCCACATGCCGTGCAGGTGCATCGGGTGGTTCATCATGGTCTCGTTGACGAAGCGGAAGCGCGCCCGCTCGCCGAGGTGCAACTGGATGGGCTGCGCCTGACTGAAGCTGTTGCCGTTGATGGACCAGAAGTACCGCTCCATGTTGCCGGTCAGCCGGATCTCGATGATCCGGGTGGGCTCGCGCACCGGGTAGAGCGGCTTCGCGGCCCGCAGGTCGCGGTAGGACAGCACGCGGGCGCCCGGCGGCGCGCCGACGTCGTTCACCAGCGGATCTGGCATCGCCATGCCGCCATGGCCCATGGCGCTGTGGTCCATGCCGCCCATGGCACCGTGGTTCATGCCAGCCATCCCGGCATGGTTCATCCCAGCCATGTTGGAGTGGTCCATCCCCGGCATCGCCGAGTGGTCCATGCCCGCCATGGAGGAATGGTCCATCCCGGCCATGCTCCCGTGGTTCATCCCGCCCATGGAGCCGTGCTGCATGCCCTGGGAGCCTCCGGCGGGCATCTGCATGGCGGAGTGGTCCATGCCGCCCATGTCCATCGGCGCGACGTGGCCGGGCGCGTCCACCTCCGGCATCGGCGTGCCGCGGTCGAGGCCCTTGGGCCCGTAGTTCATGCCCATGTCAGCCATGGTCAGGACCGGGCGCGGGCGGTGCGGCGGCAGCGGCAGGGCGGGCATGCCCTCCTGGGTGGCGAGGCTGAACTGCGCGAAACCCTGGCGGCCCATGGACTCCGCCAGCACCTGGTACTGGCGCCCGTCGCGCGGGCGGACCAGCACGTCGAAGGTCTCGGCCGGGGCGATGCGGAATTCATCCACGGTGACCGGGCGCACGTTGTTGCCATGCGCCTGCACCACGGTCATCTCGAGGCCGGGGACGCGCACGTCGAAGTGGGACATGGCCCCGCTGTTGATGAAGCGCAGGCGTACCGTCTCGCCCGGCCGGAAGACTGCGGTGAAGTTCTGCGCCGGAGTGTGGCCGTTGACGAGATAAGTGTAGCCGCCGACATCTTCGATGTCGGTCGGGTCCATCCGCATGTCGCCCCACATGATGCGGTCGGAGACGATGGCCGAGCGGGCGGCGCCGTCTGGCGCGCGGCGGAGCTCACCGACCAGGCTGGCCAGGGTGCGCTTGTTGTAGTTGTAGTAGCCAGGGTCACGCTTCAGGTTGGCGATGACGTGGCTCGGCGTCTCGTCCGTCCAGTCCGACAACTGGATGATGTAGTCGCGGTCGTAGCCGAAGGGCTCCGGCGTCGCGGGGTCGATAACGATGGAGCCGTAGATCCCGGACTGCTCCTGCAAGCCCGAGTGGCTGTGGTACCAGTAGGTCCCGGCCTGGACGAGCGGGAAGCGGTACTGGTGCGTCCCGCCTGCGTCGATACCTTGGAAGCCGTCGCTGATGCCGGGCACGCCGTCCTGGCTGCTCGGCAGGATCAGGCCGTGCCAGTGGATCGAGGTGTGCTCGCGCAGCCGGTTGGTGACATTGATCACCACCTCCTCGCCCTCGCGGAAGCGCAGGACGGGTCCTGGGATCTGCCCGTTGATGGCCATGGCCGGGCGGCGGCGCCCGGTGATGTTGGCCGTCACGTGGGACAGAGTCAGGTTGAACTCGCGCGGCATCACCCGGCCGACGGCGGGCTGTGCCAGGGCAGCAGGGGCGGCTGGGAACGCCAGGGCGGCGACCCCAAGGCTCAGCGCCTGCCGCCTGCTCAGCATGTTGTTGGTCATCGTTCGATCCTTGGCCGCGACGGCGCGGCGTGGCCTTGCTGGCTGGTCAGCGCGAGAAGACGACGTTGCCCACCATCCCGGACTCGTAGTGGCCCGGCACGTTGCAGGCGAACTCCAGTTCGGCGGCCTTGGTGAACTTGAAGATCATTTCCTCGGTCTGACCTGGGTTAACCAGGACAGCGTTCGGGTCGTCGTGACGCATCGCAGCGCCGCCATGGTTCATGCCGCCGTGGCCCATGGCGCCGTGGTTCATACCCGGCATGCTGGAGTGGTCCATGCCTGCCATGGCGTCCTTGCGGGTCGCCGACATCATGCCGCTCTCGAACATGGCCCGCATCTCACGCTGGTGCTGCTGGTGCATGGCGGCGGTGCCGATGTTGAACTCGTGCAGGAGCTCGCCCGCGTTGCGCACCCGGAAGCGGATGGTCTCGCCAGCGCGGACCTGGATGCGCTGCGTCTGGTAGCTGTTGTCGCGCATGACGATGTCGATCGTTCGCTTGACGTCCTGGGCGCGGCCGAGGGTGCCGAACTCCTGGTAGGACTGGTCCGCGGCGGCGGGCCAGGTCTGGCCCGCGACGGCGAGGAGGGCCAGGGCGGCGGCCGCGACGGAGGTGACAAGACGCATCTCTAGGCTTCCCCGGTCTGTGCAGGCGCGGGAAAGGCAAGGCCCACGCTCGATGTGACGGGGTCAGGATGGCGGCCGAGTGCGAGCCGAAGATTGCCCGAGTGTGACAAGATATTTCATGGAGGCGGCGGGCGGCCGTATCGACCCGACGGACAAAGCATGCGGCACTTCTGGCATTCATTCGGGCCGCCAATCCGGCTTGACATCGGGAATATATCGGCAATACCAGATATATGGAATCGTATGACGCCCTGGCCTGCCTCGGTGCCCTGTCGCAGTCCACGCGCCTGGAAACCTTCCGGCTCTTGGTCCGGCATGAGCCGGACGGCCTGCCCGCCGGTGAGGTGGCCCGGCAACTCGACGTTCCCCAGAACACGATGTCCACGCACCTGGCGGTGCTGACGCGCGCTGGCCTGCTCCGCTCCGAGCGCCTCAGCCGCTCCATCGTCTATCGGGCCGACCTGGAGCGCCTGCGCGAGATGATGCTGTTCCTGGTCAGGGACTGCTGCGGCGGCCGCGCCGACCTGTGCCAGCCCCTGATCGCCGACCTGCTGCCCTGCTGCCCGCAAGAGAAGGCTGTCCCATGAGCAACGTGACCATCTACCACAACCCGGCCTGCGGGACGTCTCGCAACACCCTGGCCCTCATCCGCAACAGTGGCGAGGAGCCGCAGGTCATCGAGTACCTGAAGACGCCGCCGACGCGGGAGGAACTCAAGGGCCTCATCCAGCGCATGGGCGTGTCGGTGCGCGACGTGCTGCGCCAGAAGGGCACGCCCTATGCAGAGCTTGGCCTTGGCGACCCGTCTCTTACGGACGACCAGTTGCTCGACGCCATGATGGCGCACCCCATCCTCATCAACCGTCCCATCGTGGTGACCTCGCTCGGCGTGAAGCTGTGCAGGCCGTCCGAGGCGGTGCTCGACATCCTGCCGAACCCGCAGCAGGGCGCCTACGCGAAAGAGGGTGGTGAGCCGGTGGTCGATGAGCAGGGCCGCCGCCTAATCTGAGAGCCGGGCGTCCGCGCCTTCTCCCCCCTTGACGACGACGTACTGCACCGCTCCGTCCCAGGTGAGCGGGTATCCTGGCGCGCCCTGAAGTCTGAGAGCACCCTCTACATGCTGGCCTTGGCTATCTTCGTCTTCACCCTCGTCCTGGTCATCTGGCAGCCCCGCGGCCTCGGCATCGGCTGGAGCGCCATGGGCGGCGCCGCGCTGGCCCTGCTGACCGGCGTCATCGGCTGGGCCGACGTGCCGGTGGTCTGGGGCATCGTCTGGGATGCCACCTTCACCTTCGTGGCGCTCATTATCATCTCGCTGCTGCTGGACGAGGCAGGGTTCTTCCAGTGGGCCGCGCTGCACGTCGCGCGCTGGGGCGGCGGAAACGCTCGGCGGCTGTTCCCGCTGATCGTGGTGCTAGGCGCGCTGATCGCCGCCTTTTTTGCCAATGATGGCGCGGCCCTGCTGCTGACGCCCATCGTCATGGCCATCCTGCTCAGGCTGAACTTCTCCGCGGGCGCCACGCTGGCCTTCATCGTCGCCTGCGGCTTCGTGGCCGACACTACTAGCCTGCCGCTGGTGATCTCCAACCTCGTGAACATCGTCTCGGCCAACTACTTCAACATCGGCTTCGATCGCTATGCCGCCGTGATGGTGCCGGTGAACCTGGTGGCGCTGACGGCGACGCTGGGCGTGCTCTGGGCCTACTTCGGACGCCAAGTGCCTCCGAGCTACAACATGGATCAGTTGGAGCGGCCCGGCGCCGCCATCCGCGACCACCTCGTCTTCCGAGCCGCCTTTCCGCTGCTGGCGGTGCTGCTGCTGGCCTACTTCGTCCTTGCGCCACTCGGCGTTCCTGTGGCCGCCGTGACCGGCGCAGCCGCGCTGGTGCTGCTGGCGCTGGCCGCGCGTTGGCATCAAGGCGGCCGCGGCAGTGTGGTGCCTGTCCGCAAGGTGCTGGCGGGTGCGCCCTGGCAAATCGTGATTTTCTCCTTAGGCATGTATCTCGTGGTCTACGGCCTGCGGAACGCCGGGCTGACGGACTACCTGGCAGGGGCGCTGGTCTGGCTTGCCGGGCATGGTCCCTGGGTCGCCACCATCGGCACCGGCTTCGGCGCGGCGCTGCTGTCCTCGGTGATGAACAACATGCCGGGCGTGCTGGTCGGCGCGCTGGCCATCGAGCAGGCGCAGGGCATCCCGCCCGCTACCCGGGAGGCGATGATCTATGCCAATGTCATCGGCTGCGACCTAGGCCCCAAGTTCACGCCCATTGGCAGCCTCGCCACCCTGCTCTGGCTGCATGTGCTGGCCAGCAAGGGCACCACCATCACCTGGGGGCAATACATGAAGGTCGGCCTCGTCATCACGCCGCCGGTGCTGCTGGTGGTGCTGGCGGCCCTGGTCCTCTGGTTGCCAGTGGTGGGCGCGCTATGAGCAGCGAGGTTCTCCGCGATGTGGTTGTCATCGGCGGCGGGCAGTCCGGCCTCGCCGCCGGGTACTTCCTGCGGCGAGGCGGGGTAGACTTCGAGATCCTTGACGCCAACGGCCGTCCCGGCGGCGCTTGGCCAGACGCTTGGGACTCCCTGCGGCTGTTCTCACCTGCCCAGATGAGCTCGCTGCCTGGCTGGCCCATGCAGCCCTCGGCAGGCGGCTATCCCACCCGGGACCATGTGGTCGACTACCTGGCGAACTACGAGCAGCGGTACAGCCTGCCCATCCAGCGGCCGGTGCGCGTCAAAGGTGTCCTGCGCTCGGCTGAAGGTCTTTCGGTGCGGACCGACCGCGGCACTTGGCTGGCGAAGGCGGTTATCAGCGCGACCGGCGGTGCCAGCCAGCCCTTCATCCCGCCCTACTCCGGCCGGGCGCTTTTCCGGGGCAAGCAGATCCACTCCTCCGCCTACCGCTCTCCCGACGAGTTCGCGGGCCAGCGCGTGCTGGTGGTGGGCGGCGGTAACTCGGGCGCACAGATCCTGGCGGAGGTTGCCAGGGTCGCCGAGACGGCCTGGGTCACGCCGGAGCCACCCCGCTTCCTGCCGGACGAGGTGGACGGCCGCGTGCTGTTCGAGCGCGCCACCGAACGGGTGCGTGCACAGATGGAAGGCCGAGAGCCGGACCTGCCGAAGGGCGGGCTGGGCGACATCGTCATGGTCCCGTCAGTGCGGGAAGCCCGTGACCTGGACGTGCTCTACACCGTCCGGCCGTTTTCCCGCTTCGCGACGGACGGCGTGGTCTGGCCAGACGGCACGCGCACCGCCGTGGACGCCGTCATCTGGTGTACGGGCTTTCGAACAGACCTGAGCCACTTGGCACATTTGGGCGTGTTGGAGGCAGATGGACATGTTGCCGTCGAGAACGGTCGGTCCATGCGCCAGCCGCGCCTGTGGGTGCTCGGCTACGGCGACTGGACCGGCGCCGCCTCCGCGACCCTGGCGGGCATCACCCGATCGGCCCGTGACACCGTTCATGCCATCCAACAGTTCCTGACGACGGGGAGACCCTGATGCCCGCCGACCTCGACCTCTCGTTGCCCAATGTGGCCGACGACCATCTTCAGATGCCGGACTTCTCCAAGCTCGGCATCCCCGGCGCCAGCACGCATCCGCCGCGCATCCTGCTGCTCTACGGGTCGCTGCGGGAGCGGTCCTACAGCCGGTTCCTGACGCTGGAGGCCGAGCGCATCCTCCGCCGTCTCGGTGCCGAGACGCGCGTCTTCGACCCTCGCGATCTGCCCGTGGTCGACAGCGTGCCCGCCGACCACCCCAAAGTGGCGGAACTCAGGGCGCTGTCCCTGTGGTCTGAGGGCCAGGTCTGGTGCAGCCCTGAGCGGCACGGCGCCGTCACCGGCGTCCTGAAGAACCAGATCGACTGGCTGCCACTGGAGAGCCGCGGCGTCCGGCCGACCCAGGGACGCACGCTGGCGGTGATGCAGGTCTCGGGCGGCAGCCAGAGCTTCAACAGCGTCAACACGCTGCGCCTGCTCGGCCGCTGGATGCGGATGGTCACCATCCCCAACCAGTCCTCGGTGCCCAAGGCATACGAGCAGTTTGACGAAGCCGGACGAATGCTGCCAGGGCCGCTCTACGACCGCGTCGTGGACGTGATGGAGGAATTGGCGAAGTTCACCTTGCTGACGCGCGACGTCTCGGGCCACCTGACCGATCGCTACAGCGAGCGCAAGGAGCGGGCGGAGAAGCAGGCCGAGGCTGACTTGGCAAAGCTGTCGGGAGCCACTGCCTCAGGGTGACGTTGGAGAACCGGACTACGTTTGGTCCGCTCCGCTCAGGGTGCAGATCTCCGGGTACTCGCCGCTGAGCTTTTGCAGAACCTTTTGACGCCAGGGCGTAGAGATCCTGACCTCATCCAACGAGTAGCAGGCCACGGTTGACAGGCTAGCCATTGTTCGTAAGTATCGTTTTTCGTTATCGAAATTCGATTATGGAACAGGGGCAGATCGATGCTACAGTTCCCGTATGGAGCACCGCGACCTACTGGCCGGATTTGTACGCCTGCACGTGCTGCACCACGCGGCCGAGGGCGAGGTCTACGGCCTCTGGATGATCGAGGAACTGGCCCGGCACGGCTACCGGCTCAGCCCGGGCACGCTGTACCCCATGCTCGAGGCCATGGAAGAGCGCGGCTATCTGGTCTCACGCCGCGAGCGGAACGGCCGAGCCATCCGCCGCCTCTACAGCATCACGCCGCTGGGTCGGGAGGGGCTTGCCCTGGCCATGGAGCGGATGCGCGAACTGACAGGGGAGGTGCTTCCCCCGGCCCCACCTCAGGCACCCGACAAGAAAGCCTGAGGCGCGGACCGCCTCCGTCGGGCCGCCCTGCTGCGTCAACGGAGGAATCCCTATGATCATCCAGACCCGGCGCAACCTGCTGGCCACAGGTGCTGCGTTGACCGCCGTTCCCGCCGCAACGGCGCCAGCCCGCGCGCAATCCATATCGTCCAGGGCCCCGGGCGAAGGCTTCCGCCTGGTTTTCATGCCCTGCATCCATCTCCGCCGCGACCGCCGGTCACCGGAAGGGCTAGCGGCGGCGCTACGGGCGGTCGAGGCCTTGCAGCCAAGGCCGGACCTCATCGTGACCGGGGGGGACCTCTGCCACGACCTTCGTAGCCAGTCTTACGAGCAGGCCGAGGAGATGCTCGCTCTGTTCCGTCGCCTTTGGGCCGAGAACACCACCATCCCGACGCGTCACCTGCTCGGCAACCATGACTGGGTCGGCTGGTCACGCGACGGTGCCGACCAGAGCGACCCACGCTACGGGCTGGGCCTGCCGTTGCGGTCGCTCGGCCTGGAGCGCAACTGGTACGCCTTCGAACATGGCGGCTGGCGCATGGTGTTGCTCGACGATGTCGATATGTCCCGCAAGGGCCGGTTTGTCGGCACGGTACCTGAGGAACAGCTTCGCTTCCTGCGTGAGACCCTGGCCGCGGACCCACGACGCCCAACATTGGTCTTCACGCATGTTCCGATCGTGACGGCCACCGAATTCTTCACCAAAGGCCGTGCGGAGGTGAAGGACAATGCCTGGTCGCTCGCCACCAACCGGCTGGTCGACAACCCTCAGGCGGTCATTGAAGCCGCCCGGATCGGCAATGTCCGTGCCTTCGCCAGCGGCCACATCCACGAGTTCGACCGCATCGAGGTGCAGGGTCAGACCTTCATCTGCTCGGGCTCCGTGAGCGGGCAGCAATGGGGCGGCCCGCGCAGCACGACGCCGGAGGGCTTCGGCGTGTTCGACTGCCACCCCGATGGCTCATTCGAATACGCCTACCGCGACTTTGGCTGGCGCGCTGGCTGACCAAGCTCCCTCCTTCTTCCGACCCACCCGAGGACCGACGTATGGACGCTCCACCGCAGCCTGCCACCATGACTGATGCGACCGGGGAGGCCCCGGCACGGAATTCCTTCCTCGAGATCCTGCTGATCTTCCTGCGGCTGGGGCTGACCTCGTTCGGCGGTCCGATCGCCCACCTTGGCTATTTCCGCGAGGAGTTCGTCACGCGGCGCCGCTGGCTGGACGAGAAGGGCTACGCAGACCTCGTCGCCCTCGGGCAGTTCCTGCCCGGTCCGGCCAGTAGCCAGGTCGGCTTCGCCCTCGGTGTGCTGCGCGGCGGGTTGCCCGGCGGCGCGGCGGCATGGCTCGGCTTCACCATGCCCTCCGCGCTCGTGATGCTGCTAGCTGCCTACGGCGTCGATGCCCTGACCGGCGGCACGGGCACGGGCGTGGTGCACGGCCTGAAGCTGGTGGCCGTCGCCGTCGTGGCCCAGGCGGTCTGGGGCATGGCGAATGGCCTCTGCCCGGACCGGCCGCGGGCCAGTCTGGCCATCCTGACCACCGTCGCCCTCCTGTTGCTGCCCTCGACGTTCACGCAGGTGGGCGTCCTCCTCTTGGGCGCCGCGGTCGGGCTGGCGCTGTACCGCGACGCTGCGTCGGCGGGACCCGATGCTGTTCTGCCCTTCCGGGTGCCGCGTGCAGCGGCAATGTTCGCCCTGGCGCTGTTCCCGATCCTGCTGATCGGCCTGCCCTTGCTGGTCGCGGCGACCGGCTCGCATGCCGTGGCGACGGTGGAAGCCTTCTACCGCGCCGGTTCGCTGGTCTTCGGCGGCGGCCATGTGGTGCTGCCGCTGCTCGAACGGGCCATGGTGCCCACCGGCTGGATCTCGGCGGACGGCTTCCTTGCGGGCTACGGCGTTGCCCAGGCCGTGCCCGGGCCGCTCTTCACCTTTGCCGCCTTCCTCGGTGCGGCGCAGTCTCTCTGGCCCAACGGCGTGCTTGGCAGTGCGCTGGCGCTCCTCGCGGTGTTCCTGCCCGGCATCCTGCTGATGTACGGCATGCTGCCCTTCTGGGATGCCCTGCGGCAGCGCTCGACAGCACGTGCTGCCCTGATGGGCGTCAACGCCGCCGTTGTCGGCATCCTGGCGGCGGCGCTGTTTGACCCAATCTGGACTTCCACAGTCCGCACCCCGGCCGATTTCGCCATCGCCCTTCTGGCCTTCGCGGCGCTGGTGCTGTGGCGGGTCCCGGCTTGGTTGGTGGTGGTTCTGACCACCGGCGCGGGATTGGCCGCTGCCGCGCTGCTCGGTGGGGGATGATTGGGTAGCGTGGCATCTGCTCCCGCGGACGGCGGTGTCCTGACCTCGGAGCTCCTCGGACGGATGGAGGAGATGGCGAGGGAGGGAGACGTGTCAGTGGCCAGCATCGTCGAGGTGGCGGGTTCCCGGGCGCACGCGGTCGTCCTCGTTATCCTCGCGCTGCCCGAGGCCCTGCCGTTGCCTGTTGCAGGCATGTCCACGCTTCTTGGCATTCCGTTGATGATCCTGGCGACCCACCTGGCTGCCTTTGGCTCCAAGCAGGGCATCCCGGCCGGGATCGCACGGAGAAAGCTGCCCGCGCGGTTGGTCCGCCTCGTTGCTGGGAAAGCGGCCCCGATCATGCGGTGGCTGGAGAAGCTGTCCCGGCCGCGCTGGCTCGCGCTGGCACGGCGCGAAAGGCTGCTTGCTCTGGTCTGCCTGCTGCTAGCCTTCGTCGTCGCACTGCCGATCCCGCTCGGCAACCTGCCGCCAGCGGCCTGCCTGCTCGCGATCGCGCTCGGCATGGTGCAGCGGGATGGCATGCTGGTTGCGGTGGGCCTGGCCGGGACCGCCGCATTGGCAGGCGCTTCCTTCCTTGCCGCAGATACCATCCTCAACTGGGTGACCGGTGGCTCACCCGACGCCTCGGCCGACGTCACGCGGTAGGCGCTCAACCCTGCCGAACGCCCTGTTCGTGGAAGGACAAACACCCATGACTCAGTCTTCTCGGAACCTGGTGCTGGAACCCGAACAAATCGCCGCCGGTGTGGATGCCCTGCTACTCGACCTGCGCCCGGAAGCTGACTTCCTCGCGCAACACGCGCGGGGCGCCGTCCGCCTGTCTATCGATGTGTGGGAGAAGGCTGCCAAGACACCGGGAGGCGCTCTGAGCCAGACGACTTTTTGGGCGGAGGCCATCGGGCGCCTTGGCGTCGATGGCAGCACGCAGGTCGCGGTTTACGATGACGGCCGCATGACGGAGGCAGCCCGTGCCTGGTTCATCCTGCAACATTTCGGCGTGCCCGCAACCGTGGTCAACGGCGGCTGGCCCGCGCTGCTTACCGTGCTGAAGGAAGCCGGAGCTACCGAGCAGGGCGCACCGCCGCCGCCCCGCAGGGCTGTCTTCACGCCCCGCCCTGGCTCCGGGGTGGTCGCGCTGGTCGAGCGCGTCTCGCTGCGCGATGCCCTGGCGCGGGGTACCGGCCCCCAGGTGCTCGATGCCCGTACGGCAGCGGAGTACCGAGGCGAGGATCTGCGCGCCAACCGGCGCGGCGGGCATCTGCCGGGGGCGAGGCACTTGGCCCATGCCGCTCTGCTTGGGCTTGATGGCAGGCTCCGCGCGCCTGAGGATCTCCGTGGGCTTATCGATCAGGCGGGGTTCAACCCAGGGGAGCGCGTCGTGACGCACTGCGACGGCGGTGGACGCGCAGCCTTGGCGGCCTTGGCGGCGGCGCAGGCAGGCTACTCGGATGTCGGTGCCTATTACCTGAGCTTCGCCGACTGGGCGGCGGATGAGGCCTGCTCCTTGGAGCGGTGATCGGATCCTCAGCAGGAGACCGGGACAACCCATCCACGAAGGAAGCACATGAGCCGTGCTGTACAGGAGATTGTTCCGTTGCGGCGGTACCCTCGGGGCTGCAAAGCGGAACCAGCCGGGCTTCCTCCCCGGCGTGAACGCCAGGGCTTCCGCGCGGGATCAGAGTGAGGCTTTGTTGGCCAGGGCGCACGCGCTCGGTGCCGACCTGCTGGTCATGAGTGCTTACCCGCACAGCCCACTGCGCGAGTTCGTCCTGGGCGGCGTGTCGCGGTTCATGCTCGAGCACGCGGACCTGCCGCTGCTGATGCGGCATTGGCAGGGGAGGACAGGGCCTGGGCGCTAACGTGCTACCGTAGCGGTCTGAAAGCACCTTGGCCCTGCGTCATTGAATTGCGGATGGTGACTGCCCAGCAAGCCAGTCACGCTCCACTCCCCAAAGAGTCTGCGCAACCCACTCCCTTGCCATCCGCCATGTCGCCTCTGGTCCTGAACGGCGGCCGTATGGTGAAAAACAACAGCGGCTGCGGAACTTGCATGCGGGCAGGCAGGAGATCATTACGGTCATACGAGCAACAGGCAAGTCGCAAGTGTGTCGTCATCGGCTGCAACGTTGGCGATTCATGCTCCTGCTCGAAAGCGCTTTGTCAACATTGCATGATAAGGAACCGTCAGCGGTGGTTCACCACCTCATGGCGCCCATGAACATCTCCCAATAGGCCTCCGCACCACCCTGGAAGGTCAGGCGTGACGAATCCCGACCATGGGATGCGAAGCCCAACGGCCGCATAAAGATGTCTTCCTTATCGGCCTCGACGAGCAGACACTCATTGTAGCCGCCCGGCCCCATGTTCTCGCTGGATGAGTAGGCGATTCCTCTGGGACTCTGCTCCATGGCAATGTGGCAGTAGGCCCGCTTCTTGCCGCCGACGTAGGCGACGGCAGAGAACTTGTGCGCGTCGATACGCTTGAAGCGGGTCTCAACGCCTTCGTTCCGGGCCTGAAGTTCCTGAAGCGAGTTCTCGAAGAATTTGGCCATGAAGTCGAAGGCGTCCTCCCGGAACTGGTCGATGTCGGCCTCGGTGAAGGTCTTCGGGAGCCTAAGGTTGCTCGATCGCGGGCCAGGTGCCGCCGCCATGGAGGACGGCACTGCTGCGGCGGGTGCCTGCCGTGGCGAGGGTGGTGCCTTCATCTCGCTGAGCGCTGCCTTCAAGGCCTCGACCACCTGCATGAAGCCCTCATCAAGGTCCGGGAAACTGATGACCGGCTTTCCATCCCTCGGCGTCGCCATGAGCTTGCGGAACGGCGTGCCACTCCAGTCACAGCGGCGCAGGATGACGGGGATGACCCGGGCCTCCTTGGCTTCATGCCGTTCCAGTGCCCGCATCATCTCCTGATCATAGCAATAATCCGAGTTGATGAAGTCGGCGCTGACCAGCAGCAGGATGACATTTGCCGCTTCCAGCGCGCTGCTGATGGTGTGGTCGACCTCGCTGCCAGCGGTGATCCGGCGGTCATGCCAAGTTTCGATGACGCCTTGACGCTTCAGACCCGAGAGATGGACCTCGAGCTTGTCCCGCAACGCCTCGTCGGCGTGGCAGTAGGAGAAGAAGACGGAAGCCACTGTTGACACGCCTCCTGCGGAAAGTCGGGGCCAGATCTCAACATTGGCTCCTCACTGGCTCAAACCTACAGGGAAGATCTGGTTTCATCCGCCGAGTTGCCGCTCTCCGTTCAGAGCGCGCTCGGCCCAGTGACACGGCTCAGAACTACTGGCAACAGCGCCAGCACCATCAGGATGTTCACCATCGCTGCCCCGCACAGGACAGCCAGCGTTGCCTGCGTGCCGAAGCTGTCCAGCAGCCAGGCGCCGAGGAAGGGCGAGGCTGCCTGCGCGATGAGGGTTGGCATCGCGATGCGGCCCATCAGCACGGCGTAGCCCTCCTTGCCGAAGAGCGCCAAGGGCACCGTCCCGCGCGCGATGGAGCGGATGCCGCTGCCCATGCCGTAGAGGACGATGCCCGCCGCCACGATGCCCGGCGCGCCCACCAGCATGCCCAGGCCGACGGCCACCAGAACAGCCGAGGCGACCAGGCTCCAGATCGGATGCGCCTTGCTGCCGAAGAGCATCTCCAGCACACGGGCACCGACCTGGGCGGGCCCGATCAGCGTGCCCAGGGTAACGGCCGCCGCCAGGGCCAGCCCCTGGGATTGGAGCAGGGTCAGCAGGTGGACGGAGATGACGGTCATGATCACCGCGGCCAGGGTGAAGCCCGCCGCCAGCATGGCGAAGGCGTAGCGCTGGCCCGCCCGCACATGGCCCGGCACCGGAGCGGCCTTGGCGGCCTTGGCGGCCTTGGCGGCCGTGGATGCCAGGATGGGCTTGGCGGCTTCACGCGGCACCCCGAACAGGTAGAGCGGCAGCACCACCGCAAGATGGATGGCGGAATAGGTCAGGCAGGCGCCGCGCCAGCCCAGGTGGTCGACCAGCAAGGCACTGAGTGGCCAGCAGACCGTGCTGGCGAAGCCGCCGAACAGGGTGACGTGGGTGATGGCCGGGCGGGCATGTTCGCCATACAGCCGCCCCAGCGTCGAGAAGGCCGGGTCATAGAGCCCGGCGCCCATGGCCAGCCCGAGGACGATCCAGGCCAGCACAAACACCGGCAGGCTGGGTGCCAGCCCGAGCAGCAGCAGCCCGGCGGAGAAGAGGACGGCGCTGGCCGCCAGAACGGGCCTGCCGCCGCGCTGTTCGATCAGGAAGCCGATGCGCGGCGACACCAGGCCCGACACCAGCATGCCGATGGACAAGGCGCCCATGAGCCAGGTCAGCGGCCAGCCGGTGTCCGCCACCACAGGCCCCGCCAGCACAGCCAGCAGGTAGTAGGAGGAGCCCCAGGCGAGGATCTGGGCGACACCGATGGCGGAGACGACCGTCAGCTTGGAGCGGCTGGTAGCCGGACCTGCGGAGCCAGCACCGGCCGGAATGGCGGCTTGGCTCATTCGGCAGGCTCGGCCGAGACGGCCACCTTCTGATCAGCAGTTCCGCAGCAGGGCGCGTCCTCCGCCATTTCGGGCTTTGGCGCGCAGCAGGTGCCCTGGGGCGTTGCGGGCGTGCAGCAGGAGGATGCCGCGTCAGCGTCCGCAGGCAGCACGCGGCTGCTGCTGCACACGCCGGTCTGCGGCAGGTCGAGTTCCACCCGGCGCGCAGCCTCAATGTCGCCCGCCAGGAAGGCGGCGATCGAGCGCACCTGTTCGTAACCGGTGGCCAGCAGGAAGGTCGGGGCCCGCCCGTAGGAGGTCATGCCCGCCAGGAAGAGCCCGCTGTCCGGCTGCTGGAGCTCGATGGCACCATGCGGCCGCACGGTCCCGCAGGAGTGCAGATTGGGGTCGATGAGAGGCGCCAGGACGCGAGGGCACTCCAGCGCCGGGTCCAGGTCGAGGCGGACCTCCCGCAGGATGGAGAGCTCAGGGCGCAGGCCGGTGGCCACCACCATCTCGTCCGCCTGAACCAACAGGCCGCTGCTGTCGAGGACATCCAGCGAGCCGTCCGTCTGGCGGCGGACCTCCTCCACAGCGAAGGGCGCCAGCAAGTGCACCCGGCCATCTTCGACATAGGCCTTCAGCCGCTGCCCCAGGGCGCCACGCTCTAGCAACTGGTCAGCCGCGCCGCCCCCATAGGCCCGCGTTAGATCAGGGCTGCGTGCCGCCCAGATGACGGTGGTGCCCGGCGCCTGATCGGCCAGGGCGACGAGGTCGATGAGGCTGCCGATGGCCGAGTGGCCAGAGCCGACGACCAGCACGCGCTTGCCCGCGTACCGGCCTCGCTCGGCGCCCAGGACGTCCGGCATGCCGTAGCGGATCCGGTCGGCGGCTGTTTGCTCACCGACGGCGGGTAGGCCGGAGGCGCCCGCCGGATTGGGATGACCCCAGGTGCCGGTCGCCACTATGACGGCCCGCGCGAGCAGGCGGCCCTCCTGGCCCCCGCTCTGGAACCTGACCTCGAAGGGTTGCTGCTCACGGCCAGCATCGCGGACCTTGCCCGCCCGCGACCGCGCGATGCCGGTCACCCGGGTTCTCAGCCGCAGGCAGGCGGTGATCTCCGGCAGGGCGGCCAGAGGTGCCAAGTAGTTCTCGACGAGTTCGCAGCTAGTTGGGAACGCTTCGGCATCCGGCGCCGCCCACCCATGCCGCTCCAGCAGCGCGCGGCAGGCCTTGTCGATGTTGTAACGCCAGGGGCTGAACATGTGGACATGGCCCCAGTCCCGGGGCGCCGTGCCGACCGAGGGACCGGCTTCGAACACCACCGGCTCGAGGCCGCGCTCCAGCAGGTGCGCGGCGGCGGCTAGGCCGACCGGACCACCGCCGATGATGGCGATGGGCAGCGATCCAGCGTTCGCAGAGCCCTCAGGGGCCCTGTTCTGAGGGGCAGGCTTGGCGGAGCAGCAAGAGCTCATCTCATGTTCCCCTTCATGATGCCTCGATGGGCGATGCATATGGGCAAACTAACGGTCAGCATGGGCAGGCGCCCTTGGCCTTGCGGCGGGCCTTGGCGACGCGGCCGGTTTCGGTCAGGGCGGCTGTGGCATCCATCCAGGCCTCCAGGCCAACCCTGAAAGCCTCCCGGCCCTTGTCGGTTAGAGTGTAGACCTTGCGTTCACGGCCGGAGACGACCTCAGATTCCGAGGTCAGGTAACCGCCCTGCTCGAACTCCCGGAGCGTCGGATACAGGGCACCCTCCGAGGGCGAGCAGCAGCCATTGGTAGTCCGTTCCACGGCGCGCGCGATGTCGTAGCCATGCGCCGGGCCGTCATGCAGCACCTGCAAAACGAAAAAGCGGCTCAGGGCCATTTTGATGGTCCCGGCCCAATAACTTCTGTCCGTAAAGTCCGGAGAGGGACGGGCGACAGCTTGGACGGCGGGCTGCTTGGACATATCGGCAGGCTATACCTCGGAGGAAGAGGTATCAAGGCGGCTCGTTGGCTCCGGTGAGCTCGGTTCCACCACTAGCTGGCCTGTAGCGCTATGTCCGGTCTTGGGAAGCTGCTCACGTTAAGCAATCGGCTGCTTTGGGCGCTGAGCAGACTGGCAGGACAGGAGGAAGGACAGCATCGCCAAGACTTAGCAATAGGCGCCTGACGCAAGGATAGGACCCAAAAATGCCTTCACCTCCGCAACCAGAGGTTCTATAAACACCCCGCCCCAGCATTAGGGGCTCCTCCCGCGGTCCTAAGGTCATACTTAGGACGGCATTTGGCAGACCATCAGTGTGTCCTAGTGTCGCATTGCATGACCTCTGCTTGGTTGGTGGCTGTGTCATTGACAAGGCCGCTGGGGCACGAAAGGGAGCCCAGAGCATGGATTTCAAGCGCCTGCTCGGCCTCGCTCGCGGTGTCATGGGGGTGCTGATCTTGGTCGCCAAGTTCATTCTCCTCGTCATGAAGATCGTGAGCGAGGCCACTAACTACCGGTCGTATCCCTATGCAGCAGGTCTACTCCCATCGCTTCCGGACACCCAAAGGGCTGGAGATCTTCGTTCCCACGCCTGAAGGCAGGAAGCTCGGCGAGGCCATTGCAGAACGCGTTCTAAATACCTGGCCACCACCAGCGTACTTCTATCATTTCAGGTCCGGAGGGCATGTGGAAGCGGCGCGCCTTCACACGATGAACACAGTGTTCGCCCGGCTCGACATCCAGGGCTTCTTCGACAGCGTCACGCGGTCGAAGATCGACCGCGCCCTGAGGTCACTCCGGATTCCCAAGGCGGATGCCCTCGACTATGCGACCCTCAGCACGGTGAACAAGGCATCGGGACGCAGCCTGCCCTTCGGGTTTGTGCAGTCGCCTGCCCTTGCTTCGCTTGCCTTGGACAGGTCGGCTCTCGGGAAGGCCCTCTGGTCGCTACGCCGTGCCGGTGAGGTCGCCCTGTCCGTCTACATGGATGACATCCTTGTCTCTGCCCGCGACGTCGCCCAGGTGGACGCCGCTGTAAGCGTATTAGACCGCGCGGCCGCGATGGCGGGATTCATTCTGAGCCCGGCGAAGCGACAGGTCGGCGTGCCAGAGGTCGAGGCGTTCAACCTGAGGATGGCGAAGGATTTTCTCGAAGTCTCGCCGGAGCGAATGGCAGCCTTTGCCGCTACCGAGAGAACCACAGACGGTGCAAAGGAGCGCGCCATCGTTGGGTATGTCGCAACGGTGAATGAGGCGCAATCCTTGGTCCTTGAGGAAGTTTTCGGCCTCACCGACCCCCTGGAGGTTCCTGCGTCAAAGGTGTAGTCCCGCCACTTAGGCCACCCGCTAGCCTTGAGTGCGTCCACGGGAGCCGTGTGCTCCGGATGTGTTCGGGCTCGTTGTCATGCATCATCAGCCCGGAACACAACGCGCCCGGCGCCCTCGTCATAGTAGAGCCAGCCGCCGGTGACCGCGCGCAGGTGTCCGAGACGCTCGTAGAACACTGGCGTCAGCAGTTTGAGGCTGTCGTGCACCGGCAGCGGCTCCCGCACGCCGCTGTCGACCCATTTGCGCAGCCGATCCTCGTAGCAATGCGGCCAGGACGACGCGTTATCGCTCTCCGAGATCCAGGCCAGGGCGTCGGCGAGTTCGAGCCTTGGATTCCGGGAGACCATCTCCTCGTAATCCTGTTTCCAATTTTGCCAGCGCTCGACGATCTCCGGCGACACCTTGTCGTGCAGCCAACGCTGGAGGATGAAATTGAAGGCTGAATGCGGCTGCGGACGCCACGTCGTCATCCGGCTCACCCGCTCCCCGGCGGCGGTGAGCGCCTCCCGGGTGTCCTGGCAGAGGGCCAGGAAGCGGACGCGCGCCTCCTTCTCGCCCACGGTCAGCAAGAAGGCGTCTTCGGCCTCCTCGGCCTGTGCCGCCTCCCAGTCCTGTGGCGGCCCACTCATGCGCGCGCCATCCCCTGGTCGCGCGCCGCCAGCACCCCCTCGACCAGGCGCCGCAGAACCCGGAGCGAGCCGCCCCGCCACGCCTGCTGGATGGCGGCGAGCTCGACCCCGTCCACCGGCGCGCCCCATGACTGATGCCAGCCGATGTCGTCCACCGTCCGGCGGATGATGTGGTTGGCGAGGGCCTCGGCGTGCTCGGCGCACGGGGAGGGGAACCGGATGATCCGGCAGCGGTCGCGGAGTGGCGCCGGGATGCCCTCCAGGCTGTTGGCGGTGGCGAGCCAGATGGCGTGGCCGAGATCCACCGGCGCCTGGAGGAATGGGTCCAGCCAGCGGCAGGCGCTCTCCGGCTCCAACATGCCGAGCAGGGCGTCGAGCAGGTTGCCGTTGTGCTTGCCTGTGGCGACCTTTTCGACTTCGTCGAGGATGATGCCGGGCGCTGCGGTCCGGTAGCGGCGGGCGAGGGCCACCGGCATGCTCGGCTCGCCGCTGTGCCAGCGCCGTGGCGTGCCTGCGATCGAGGCATCGGATGCGCCGCCGCAGGGATAGATCTGATGGCGAACGCCCACGAGCTCGAGCAGGCGGCGCCCAAACGTCGACTTGCCGCATCCCGGGGCGCCGACGAGGATTGTTGGCCTCAGGCGGACGGTCTCGCGGCCCTGGAGATCTCGGAGGAGGACCTCGGCGACCTCCACGGCGTGCGGGAACTCGTAGGCCAGGCGCCGGAGGCTGCGCGGCACGGCGTCGACGTCGACCGTCGGCAGCGGCAGGGCCTTGCCGACGAGCTCCTTCCAGGGCTCCAGCGCCTCCTTGGCTTCTTTGTTTCCGGTGCCACCGAGCTCGCGGACAACGACGATGCCAGGCATCACAGGCGTCTCCTCGTCATCCACAGCGGCCTCGAACACGGCGTCCAGGTCCTCGGGGCAGTCATAGTTCGGCACCCGGAGCATCCCCCGGCGGCGAGGCGCGGCGGAGTTGGCAGGACTGCGTGGCTCTGCTTCCGAATTCGCCTTGCCCTCCTCCGCCTGCTTCGCCTCGCCATCGAAGTAGGCCACGAGCAGGCGCATGTGAGCATGCGCAGCCATCGCCGCCTTGACGCGGTGATCGTCCCAGCGGCCCAACTTACCCCCGACAAGGCTGACGGGCCGGGCATCCGTGGAGATAGAGAGCCAGCCCATGGCCTGCTCGGTCAAATCCGCGCTCTCTGCGGACGAGGTGTCGGTGTCCATCGCCAGGCGGCTGGCAAGCTGGGCCATGCTGATGCAGGCGCCGGAATCACCCAGGATGGCGGCGTACAGGACGGCGCGGTTGGCGCATTCCTTGGCATCGGGGCCCGTGTAACCCCGATTGCCGACGCCTTGGCGCAGCAGGTCCGCAGCCGCGAGGCAGGACCTGGCATCAGGGGAGTGCTCGACGTCCCGGATCGCCATCTGCACGAACAGATCGATGTCCGATTCCAGCTTCAGGCGCCGCAGGACGCGCTGGCACCAGGCGCTGATGTCGGCCGTCACGCTGTCTTCGAGGTGCGGGCTGTCGGCAAGGAGCTCACGGACGGAGGGCAGATGACGGCCCTCTTTGGCGGCCTTCCAATGTCGCTTCCGGATGCGACCATAGCGCGCGTTGGCCTCGTCGTCGTTGAGGATGCGCTTACGCGTGCGGGAGGTGGAGTTGTCGATCATGGACGCGCTCCTGCTGCTGTTCTCGGATCGCCGGATGACCGGCGGGCGCGCAGGAGGCGGGGGCTACCTGCGCAGGCAATTGCCTATCGAGAGAGGGGCGCGGGAACGCATGAGGGGCTCCGTTCTGTGGCGGGATAGAAGCCGAAAAAGCGATCTATGTCAATGCTTTGCGGGATTTCACCGACTTGCGTCTGCCCGTCCGGCGCGGCGCCGATGGTTTTGGTCGATGAGGGGGCTTGATCACCGGCGGCAACGCGAGGACCGCGTCAACGACCGGCTGCGGTCCATCCCGGAGGAGCTCGCACTCCCAGGCGACGATCAGGTGCCAACCCATCTCGCGCAGGACGGAGTCGTTGCGTTGGTCCCGGGCGACGTTCTCCGCGAACTTGCCCTCCCAGAACTCCAGCCTGCTCTTCGGCGTCCGCGTCAGGGGGCAGCGGGGGTCCGGATGCCGGTGCCAGAAGCATCCCCTGACCTCGACGATGCAGCCCCGGCTCGGCAGCACGATGTCGGGGCGCCCGGGGAGCCGCTTGTCGTGCAGCACGTAACGCAGGCCAGCGGCGTGCAGGGCCCGGCGCACCAGCATCTCCGGGCCGGTGTCCTTGCCTCGGACGAGTGCCATCTGCGCGCTGCGGGCGGCATCGGTCAGGAGCGGATCGCCTCCAGCATGTAGGGGTACTCGCGCGTCTCCTGGTAGACGACGATCCGGCCGTGCAGCACCGTGGCCTGGTAGCCGGTGGGAAGGCCGGTCATGGCTGCGGTAAGCACGCCGCGCACCGTCTTGTCGCCCTGGAGCGCGGGCATCACGCGGTCATTCGGCAGGCCGCCGTGTCGGAGCAGGTACGGAATTCGCTGCTTCAGGGCGTCCAGGGCCTGGGGGATAGGCAAGGCTTCGTCGGGAAAATCTGGAACCGGGAAGTCGATGTCGACCGGGAATTCCTTGTCGAATTTCGCGGGCTGCTGGCCGTCGCGGTTCCGGCCAGGGTCGTTGGAGCCGAAACCGGAGTTGTTCCAGGCCAGCGCGCCCGGCATCCGGGCCCGCATCTCCCGGATGAGGATGGCTTCGGCGTCTAGCGCCGCGAAGACCAGGATCCGGACCGCCTTGAAGCGCATCTCGGCCGGGTCGAGGTTCTGGCGGCCCTGGACGGTCCAGGCATGCCGGGCGAGCCGGTCGCGGAACCCGTGAGTGGTGTCCGTCTTGCCCGCGTAGACCGGCTTGGGATCGTCGCCGCGGAACAGCATGTAGGCGCCCTTGGAGCGCTCCGGCAGCGCCTCGACATGCTCCAGCGTCAGGGGCGTCTGCTCCAGGCCGTCGAAAAAGACCGGCAGCTTCTCGCGGAGGACCTGCTCGACGTCGAGCTCAAACTCGCCGTAGCCCTGGATGACCCCGCCGTGCCCCTCGGCCGGGAGCAGGACCGGCGCCACGAGGGATGCCGTTGCCTCGTCGGGGCCTATGGATGCCTCGTCGTCTCCCGTATCGGACATTCCTTAGCGCCCGCCCCCTATTTCCTTGCGATCGCGCCGGACTAACAGTCCGATCCTCAGAAATCAAAGTCCTGCTGGTTTGTCCGCGCCTCACGGGCCTCCTGCGCGTTGCTTTCCTCGACCTCGTCGCTATCGGCCGCCGCCTCGGAGATTTCGGCGGAGGTACGTCCCACTTGGCGGAAACTGTCGAGCATGAGTTGCATGATGTCCTCGACATCCCGTCGGGGAGGGTGTTTGGCGAAGTGCGCGGCCAGCTTGGCTGTGATGGTCTCGGGCGTCATGCCTGTGCGGACCTCGTTGCCGGTGGCCCAGTTCCGGCCGGGATGCATGACGTCCCATGGGCTCCGCTTATTGCGCCGCATTTCGGAGTCATCACCGTGCTTGGAGATGCCGAAGCAGATCTTTGTCTCGGCATTCCAGGCGGGGCGGAAGATCTCGATGAGATGCTTCTCGGCGACGAGTTGGGCGTTGGTGGCGCAGACCAGGCGGCGGCAATGGAAGTCGGCGACGCGCAGCGGGTTGGGAAGGTTTTGGGCCAGCGCGTAGTCCTCGGCCCGCTTGATGGCCCTTCGGTGGTCTGACAGCCTTCCGAACAGCCGGACACCCTGCTCACGGGGCGTCGCCGCCCGCGGCTCGGCCGGATCCGCCTTGCCCACGTAGAGTGGGGTCTCGGTGCCGGTGACCTCCTCGTAAGCCGGATGCAGGCCATGGTAGTAGATGGCGTAGACGCCGCTGCCGTAGGTCGGCCGGATCAGGGAAAGTGGAATGCGGTCCTGTGCCAGCAACGCCATGACCACCAAGCGGCCGACGGTGTCAGGATTGCCCGGATCGAAGCTCGCGTCGGGATCGGCGACCGGGTCGATTCGCTCGCGGTAGCCAGACAACTGCCGAGCGTAGGAGTCGAAGCTCTCACGCAGGTCCTTCGCGGCCTTATTGGACAGGCCGATATGCCCCGGCAGCCGGTCGAGCGCCGCTCGAGCCACGCTCATCGGATCGAGCCCGTCGGAATAGGGCGGGCTCGTGATGACGTGGTCGAGTGTCTCCGTCAGGCGGCGTTCTTTTTCGTCGCGCGCACGTTTGCGACCTGGTCCGCGAGCCATCTTCCCACCGCCTCCGCAAGCTGCACCGGCACAGCGTTGCCCATCTGCCGCATGGACTCGCTCCAACTGCGCGGGAACTCATAATCGTCTGGAAGCCCCATCAGGCGCGCGGACTCCCGGATCGTGAAGTAGCGCACCGTGCCGTCGTCGCGGTACATCATGTTCTCGCCGCCCGGCACGCCGTGGTCGCCCGCCTTGAGGGCTTTGGCGGGCAGGTCCAGGGGGCTGCCGGTGTGGCCGGGGTAGCTGCGCGCCCCGGGCTGGAACACGTGACCGTTCTTGCCGTCCGGCTCGCCGAGATCGTGGAAGGCGTCCCGCACCGTAATCCAGGCATCACCCGGCGGCTGGATCATGGTGTTCTTGAGCCTGTGGACCAGAGAGGCGTCGGCTTGGAGCAGCGGCTTGCGGCTCTCGGCGGGGATGCCGTGCCGCTCCCAGTACACGCCGGTGATGAACTGGTCCCAGATAAGGCGCTCGCGGCTGTGCGTCCGCTTCAGCAGCGGCGGTTCGTAGCCCGCGTCGGCGCGGACGCCCAGGAACAGGATGCGGCGCCGGTTCTGCGGCGCGCCGAACTCCGCCGCGTTCACCGACTGGATGACGACGTTGTAGACCTTGGGCTGGCGCGACTTCGAGAGGCGCTTGAGGTGCTCCTCATGCGTCTCACCTGCCTTCCGGGTGAGGTGCGGACGCTCCAGGCTGGCCTTCACCCAGGCGACGTAGCCCTCGAAGCGCTCGCGCAGCAGTCCGAAGACGTTCTCGAAGGCAAAAGCCACCGGCGTCGCCTCGCGGACGGCTCGCACCGCCTCCGGCCACATGTCGCGCGCGTCGTCGGGACCCAGCGCCTTGCCGCCGATCCCGAACGGTTGGCACGGTGGTCCACCGGCCAAAACATCGACGCCCCTGTACTTGGTCCAGTCGACGTTGCGCACATCCTCGCGCTCGTAGGGCCAGTCCGCCACATGCTCGAGCTTGCGCATGATGTTGTGGGCTACAGTCTGGGCGGCGTCGTGGTCCCATTCGACCAGGAGCTCGTGCTTGAAGCCAGCGCGCGACAGGCCGAGCGCCAACCCGCCGCAGCCCGAGAAGAGCTCGGCCGAGGTGAGGTTGTCAGGCCGCATCGGATCGCGCCTTCCTTGGAGCCGGAGGGGAAGCGGGGCGCTGGGCCGGAAGATCCAGGAGAAGTCCCCCCTCGGCCTGCTCGATGGCGCGTTCGATGGCCATGGCGACGACGTGCGACACGGAGACGCGGTCGCGGTCCGCCATGCGTTGCAGCGCCTCGGCATGAGTCACGGGTATGCTGGCCGAAATCCTAGTCGTCGCGACGCGCACACGCTTCCCCATAGCCCGGCCTCCGCAGCGGCCAGAAGAAATCCGGCCAAATCAGTGCTGCAATCCGCGGCACCTTGCAGCATATTCCTCGGGGCGCATACCCGATTCGCCAAGGATTGTCGACGAACATAACGTGAATGCTTGTGAATGGTGGCGCCAGAGGAACAGGATTTCCATGCAGGCTAAGAACCCCCGCTGGATCGTGCTCGTAGCCGATGGTCGCTACTCAACCATCGGCCGCCATCGGGAGCCGGACGCCGATGATATCGCGAGGATCGAGGACGGGCTGCGCCACGCCGGTGTCAGCGGCTGGCTGGCGATCATGAGCCAGTCGGCCTACTCGCCTGGGCTGCCGGAGGTGGTCGAGGTCAGGCCTTTAGGAGATCCATCAGAGCCTTTCGAGACTGGACGAATCCGGCTCCTGGCTCGCCTAGAAGCCGAGCGGCAAACCTCGTAGGTCGGATCATCCAGCAGATGCCAGCTACATTGGGATGGCGCACCTACGAGCGCATCGTCGCCGCAGTTGAAGCCGAGCACATTGGAATCGAGATCTCGGTGACCCCAAACGCGCGCATCCGGGGCGCGATTAGCGGTTACACGCGCCAGATCGACGTCCTGTTGGATCTTCGTTGGTCTGATGATGTGTCGGCTCGGACCATCGTCGACGCCAAGCTCCGGCGACGGAAGGTGGACATCAAGGAGGTCGAAACCTTCATAGGCATGATGGCGGACTGTCGCGCGTCTCGCGGCATCCTGGTGTGTTCGTCGGGTCATACGGCGGCGGCCCTTGCCCGGGCGCAGGAGGTGGTCACGATCCGGCTTTTGGCGCCGGACGACGTGGATGAATTCCTGTGGTCATCCTACGAGCCATGCCTTGGCCGATGCTGTGACCGCGTTCCCGCCGAGCGGAGAGGCTTGGTGCTGTGGGACGCGCAACATGTCCTTCCAGTGGACCCCGGATGGGATATCACCTTCACCGGCAAATGCGACGTCTGCCACCAGTTCCATGTCTGGTGCTGGAATTGCGGCCTACGCTTCGCTGTGCCTGACGAGCGTCAACTCGGATGCGGATGCGACGGGCGTCTGTGGGCGTCGGCGATCGAGCAGGCCGAGGACAACCAACTCAACGCCGCACACCTCCTGATGGTGAATGAGTGCCTGGATCCATCACAGGGGCCGGTGTGGCTGGACCGGCGCGCCTTACGCTGAACTCTGGCCACAGTAGCACTGGCAGGTTGTCTCATCCTGCGAGGCAGCGCCTTAGGCGCTCGCCACCTGAAGGTGGCGCAAATCGAGTTCCGGATAGCGGAGGAGGTTCAAGGTTTCCGCGGCTGCGCGAAGACCTGGACCCTTGTCATATCGCTCCCGTCCTTCACCGCCGCCTTGCGAGTGGCCAAGAAGGTAGGCGACGTGGCGCTCCTGCTGCCAGTCGGTGATGGCATCCCGCAGCCTGGTGTTCGCAGTATGCCGGAAGGCGTGCATCCCGACACCTTCGCGGTACAGATGCACCGCCTTCCGGTATTGCACGAACCAGCGGGTCATCCGCGGACCGCGCTTGCCGTCCTTGCCCTGAGGGCGAAGGTCAGGGAACAGCGGGTCTCCAGGATCACGCGCGGTCCGCTGAACATGATCCAGAAAGCCAAGCCGGATGATCTCGGAATGCAGGGGCACGGTGCGGGTGGCGTTGGCGGTCTTGAGGCGCCGCCTGGCCCCATCCTCCGTCTCCGACTCGACCAGCCGCACGGCCCAGGTGCCCTCATCGCAGCAGACATCCCGCCGGTACAGGTCCGCGTACTCCTCCAGGCGGGCGCCGTGGAAGAGCGCCAGCAACGGGAGCCAGAACCGGGCATCCCGGAGGATCTCCGGGCCTCGTTCGCTGCGGAAATGCGGGTGACAGCCTGTCCAGACGGGGCTGGCGAATAGCGCCTTCAACTCCGCGGAACTCCATGCGTCCCGCTGGTCCCTGGCACCCTTTTCAAGCCGGAAGCGGTGCCCGTCGACCAGTTCCGCCCGGGCGGCGCCCGACAGATGCCCCTGGTCGACGACGAATCCGAAGAACTGCGAGAGGGCGCTCAGGTGCCGTTTCACGGTCCGGTCGCTAAGCCGCTCTTCTTTCGCCTCGTCCGCCCGCGCGATGATTTCGGCCAGTGAGCGCGCCTTGTCCTTCGGCGACTTGCCGTAGGTGGCGGGCAGGCGCCGGAGCGTTCCCAGGAAGCGCGTGATGTCGCCCCGGTCGTACGCGTCAGCGGAGCGGTCGCCACATTCCTCCAGGAACCGCCGCAGGGTGCCGCGCTCCTGGCCGATGACTTGGTGCGTCATCTCGTCCACATCGCGCCGACGCCCGAAGAACGACTCCACGAGCGCGGAGAGCGGCGGCCTGCCGGGCTTGGCCTTCCTCGGCCCCGGGGTGACCCCGGCCTCCCGGTCCGCGACGCGGCGTGCAACGATCAGGTCGACTTCGGCCTTGGCGGCGGCCGCGGCCGACACCTCCGCCCGCTTCTCCGCGCGCGCCTCACCGATCTGCGCTACAGCCGCCTTAATCTCCTGGAGCCGGGCTCGGAGGCCATGCCACTCAGCCGATCGCGCGGCTTCCCGAACCTCGAGCTTGTCTGTGAGCCGCTCCATTGAGTGGAGGAGCCGCTGGCCGTCCTCACGGCTCAACCCAGGCAGAACGTCGGCGGCGTGCCGGAAGAGCAGATCGAGGGCCGCATCGTCGTCCGCCGCAACGGCCTCCGCCAACTCCGCAGTGGTGGGGGAGGCCCAGAGCGGCTCCGCCAGGAGGCGGTGGATGATGAGTTCGGCTTGCTCTTGGCTCAGCGACTTGTAGGCCATGGTCCGGAACGCGGTGTCGGTTGTGAGCCATGCTTGGCGGGCCCGTTCACGGGCCGTTCTAGCGCAGGTGGTCTGCAAACTGCGATTGATTTCGACGCGGCCGATGAGCGTCCGGAGCGCATCGGGAACCCGGCGGCGGAACCAGTAGGTGCCGCTCCGGCGGCGGAGATTGCTGCCCATCCATGCCCCATGTGGAACAGGGTTGTGGAACAGGCTTGTGGAGCATGCGCCCCTCACGGCCTGGTCTGGCAGCTAAGTTGTTGGAATGCCTGCTGTGGCTGGGGAACCTGGATTCGAACCAAGACTGCCCGAGTCAGAGTCGGGAGTTCTACCGTTAAACTATTCCCCACCAGCCAATCGGCGGTGACGGCGATATAACGCTGGCGCGGGCAGGGTGCAAGCCGTCTCGTGAATCGTTCCGCACTGCGATGCGAAACTTCTTGCTCTCGCCGTCCGCAGGCCGGATCATGGAGAAAGCCCCCGTGTTGCCGCCGCGCCGGCGGTGATGGGAAGGCCATATCGTCATGCCAGAAGCTGTGTCCCGCCCTGCCAACTCCCTGTCACGCACATGCCCGGATCGCGCCGTCGGGACGTTTGCGGCCATTGACCTGGGCACCAACAATTGCCGGCTTCTGGTGGGCGCCCCGACTTCCTCCGGTTCCTTTCGCGTGTTGGACAGCTACAGCCGCGTCGTCAGACTGGGAGAGGGGCTCGCCACCCATGGGCTGCTTTCCGAAGGGGCGATGAGCCGGGCGCTCGCCGCACTTCAGACCTGCGCCCAGAAGCTCGTACGCCGCCCTCTGCGCCGGCTTCTCGCCGTCACCACCGAAGCCTGCCGCCAGGCCCGGAACGGCCCCGCCTTCGTGGCGGAGGCACGTGCCGCGACCGGGCTGCCGATCCGCATCATCTCGGCGCGGGAGGAGGCGGAACTTGCGATGGAATCCTGCGCACCGCTGCTGCGCGCGCAGGACCGGCGTGCGCTGCTCTTTGATATTGGCGGCGGCAGCACCGAGATCGCCTGGATCCGCAGCGAAGCGCGCGGTTCCACCGAGCTGATCGGCTATGTCTCGCTGCCACTTGGTGTTGTCACTCTTGCCGAGCGGGCCGGGCTCTGTTGCGGCACCCCGGAAGGCTTCCGGCGCGTGGTGGACGAGGTGGCCGAGGAACTCTCCCGCTTCGACCGGGTGCACAGCATCGCGCGCGAGATGCGGGCAGGCGGCGTGCGGCTGATGGGCACCAGCGGCACCGTCACCACCCTCGCCGGCGTGGCGCTGGCGCTGCCACGCTATTCCCGCCCCCTGATCGACGGCCGCGTGTTGGACACCGAGGCCGCTGATCAGGCGCTGCGCGACCTCTTCGCCCTGGGACCGGAGGGCCTGAAGGAGCATCCCTGCATCGGGCCGGAGCGCGCCGACTTCGTGCTGCCGGGCTGCGCCATCTATGCGGCGATCCGGCAGGTCTGGCCCTCCTCCTCCGTCACGGTCGCCGATCGGGGGCTGCGGGAGGGCATGTTGCTGCGCATGATGCGGCAGGAGCGGGCGGCGCCCCGCCGTGCTGCATCATGGCACCGGGCGGCGGCGCACCCCGCTCCTTGAGGATGAACGACTGTGAAACTACCGAGTGAGGCCGGACGCGGCCTGACCACGCGCCTGCGCACTGCCAAGGGCCGGAGCACCGCGAGCCAGAAGTGGCTGGAGCGGCAGCTGAACGATCCTTATGTCCGTGCCGCCAAGGCGGCGGGTTGGCGCTCGCGCGCCGCCTTCAAGATCCTGGAGCTGGACGAGAAGTACAAGCTGTTCCACCCGGGGCAGCGGGTGGTGGACCTTGGCGCGGCGCCGGGTGGCTGGACGCAGGTGGCGGTCCAGCGCGCGGGCGACCACGGCAAGGTGGTGGGCCTCGACCTGCTGCCGATGGACGAGATCGCCGGCGCCACCCTGCTGCAGGGCGACTTCCAGGACGAGGCGGTGGAGCAGCGCGTGCTGGAGGCGCTGGACGGCCCGGCCGACCTGGTGCTCTCCGACATGGCGCCCAACACCACCGGCCACAACGCGACCGACCACCTGCGCATCCTGGGCCTGGTCGAGCTGGCGCTCGACTTCGCGGGCAAGGTGCTGACGCCGGGCGGCGCCTTCGTCGCCAAGGTGTTCCAGGGCGGCACCGAGCGCGACCTGCTGAACCGCATGAAGCGTGATTTCGCCACGGTGAAGCATGCGAAGCCGCCAGCCAGCCGGAAGGACAGCGCGGAGATGTATGTCGTCGCCCAGGGCTTCCGCGGCGAGCAGGGCTGAGCGGCGGGCGCGGGTCCCTGTTGCGCAATCATCACGCCTGTGATGCTTGCGGGCCGGCGCGATTCTGGGGTAGGGGGACGCGCCAAGGCTGCGGAACGCGCCTGTGAGTTCTGCGAAAGGCTCCCGCCATGGCTCCCGACACCATCCCGACCGACGGCCCCGCTGACCGCGGCGCCGCGCCGCGCCGTACCCTCATCGCCGAGGCCTATGCCTTCGACGACGTGCTGCTGGTCCCGGCCTACTCGACCGTGCTGCCGGCCCACACCGACATCCGCACCAGGCTGACGCGCGAGATCGCGCTGAACATGCCGGTGATCTCCGCCGCCATGGACACGGTGACGGAAAGCCAGATGGCCATCGCCATGGCCCAGGCCGGCGGCATCGGCGTCATCCACAAGAACTTCACGCCGGAAGAGCAGGCCGCGCAGGTCCGCCAGGTGAAGAAGTTCGAGAGCGGGATGGTGGTGAACCCCGTCACCATCCATCCCGACCAGACCCTGGCCGAGGCCCAGGCGCTGATGACCAGCTACCGCATCAGCGGCATTCCGGTCGTGGAGCGGGAGAGCAACCGGCTGGTCGGCATCCTGACCCACCGCGACGTGCGCTTCGCGACCGACCCCAGCATCCGCGTCTATGAGCTGATGACGCGCGAGAACCTAGTGACGGTGACGGCCGACGTCTCCGCGGAGAAGGCGCGGGGGCTGCTGCACAAGCACCGCATCGAGAAGCTGCTGGTGGTGGACGATGCCTATCGCTGCATCGGCCTGATCACCGTGAAGGATATGGACAAGGCCCAGGCCAACCCGAACGCGGTCAAGGACGCGATGGGCCGCCTGCGCGCCGCCGCCGCCACCGGCACCGGCGAGGACGGGTTGCGCCGTGCCGAGCTGCTGATCGAGGCCGAGGTGGACGTCATTGTGGTGGACACCGCCCACGGCCACTCGGCGGGCGTGCTGAAGGCGGTCGAGCGGATCAAGCGCCTCTCCAACAGCGTGCAGGTGATCGCCGGCAACGTGGCGACGCCGGAGGCGGTCGAAGCCCTGTGCGAGGCCGGGGCGGACGCTGTGAAGATCGGCATCGGCCCTGGCTCCATCTGCACCACGCGGATTGTGGCGGGCGTCGGCGTGCCGCAGCTCACCGCCGTGCTGGAGAGCGCCGCGGCGGCGCATGAGAAGGGCGTGCCAGCCATCGCCGACGGCGGCATCCGCTCCTCCGGCGACATCGCCAAGGCGATCGCCGCCGGCGCCGACTGCGTGATGATGGGCAGCCTCTTCGCCGGCACCGACGAGGCGCCGGGAGAGGTGTTCCTCTACCAGGGCCGCTCCTACAAGTCCTATCGCGGCATGGGCAGCCTCGGCGCCATGGCCCGCGGCTCGGCCGACCGCTACTTCCAGGCCGAGGTTCAGGACCAGATGAAGTTCGTACCGGAAGGCATCGAGGGCCGTGTCGGCTACAAGGGGCCGGTCGGGCCGGTGATCCACCAGCTCACCGGCGGCTTGCGCTCGGCCATGGGCTACACTGGCAACGCCACCATCGCGGACATGCAGAAGGGCTGCACCTTCCGCCGCATCACCAATGCGGGCCTGCGGGAGTCCCATGTTCATGACGTGGCGATCACGCGCGAGGCTCCCAACTACCGCCAGGAAGGCTGACGCCGCACCATGACTCCCGCCGCGCGCATTGCCGCCACGGTGGCGCTGCTCACCGAGGCGGAGGCCGCGCCGCGCCGCCCGGCAGATGCCACCGCCAACGCCTTCTTCCGCGAGCGCCGCTACATCGGCAGTGGCGACCGCCGGGCGGTGGCGGAGCGCGCCTGGGGCGTGCTGCGCCAGCGCCTGCGGCTGGAGTGGCACCTCGCCCAGCGCGGCCTGCCGCCGACGCCCCGCCTGTTGCTGATGGCTTATCTGCTGCTGGTGGAGCGCTGGACGCGCGAGGAGGTCGTGCAGGCCTTCCCGGGTGGCCGCTTCAACGCCGACCCGCCCGATCCGGGCGAACTGGCCACCATCAAGGCCTTGGATGGCATTCCGTTGGTGCCGCCAGGCATGCCGGAAGGGCCGCGCCTGAACCTACCGGACTGGGCGCTGCCCGGCTTCCGGGAGCGCTTCGGCGCGGCGCTGCCCGAAGCCGCCGCTGCGATGGACGGTAGCGCACCGCTTGATTTGCGCGCCAACCTGCTGCGCGGCACGCGCGAGAAGGCCGCCGCCATGCTCGCCGCGGAAGGGATTCAGGCCGAGCCCATGGCCTTCTCGCCTTGGGGCCTGCGCGTGCCGGACCGCCGCCCGATCCTGGCCAGCCGCGCCTTTTCCGAGGGGCTGATCGAGATCCAGGATGAGGGCAGCCAGCTCATCGCCCTGCTCACCGGGGCGCGCCCGGGCATGCGAGTGGCGGACTACTGCGCCGGCGCTGCCGGCAAGACGCTCGCCGTCGCCGCCATGATGGGCAACCGCGGACGCATCGTTGCCTGCGACGTCTCGGCGCCCAGGCTGGAAGGCGCGGCGAAGCGGTTGCGCCGGGCCGGCGTCGACAACGCGGAACGCCACCTTCTGACGCCGGGCGACCGCTGGGTGAAGCGACGCGCTGGACAGTTCGATTGCGTGCTAGTCGATGCACCCTGCACGGGCAGTGGAACCTGGAGGCGCAACCCAGACGCGCGAACCAGGACGGATCTTCGCGACTTTGAGGAGTTGATCACGAAGCAGCGCGCTATCTTGGATAGTGTTGCTGGTCTGGTTCGCCCCGGCGGAAAGCTGGTCTACGCTACCTGCTCGGTCTTGCCGGAGGAGGACGGAGTGCAGGTGCGGAACTTCCTGTCGGATCACCCCGACTATGAGGCAGTGCCGCTGGCGGAAGCCTGGGCCGAGGCTTTCGCTCCCGCCATGCCGCTGACACCGCCGCCCGGGCCGGGACCGTGGATGGAACTAGCCCCTCATGATCACGGGACAGATGGCTTCTTCGCCGCCGTCCTGCGGCGAAAGGCCTGACGCCAGCCAGGAAGGGAAGGGAGGCACGTGCCGATGATCTGCATCCGCCGGGCCCAACCCGCCGACGCTACCGCAATTGCGGCCGTGCACATCGCTAGCTGGCGCAGCACCTATCCTGGCCTCCTGCCAGACGCCTACCTTGCCGGGCTCTCGCTGCCCCGCATCGCAGGGGGCTACTATCGCAGCCTTGTCGAGCGGCAGAATGGGGAGGCGCTTTTCGTCGCCGTGGTGCCGCCGCAACTGCCTGAGGAGGTGCCGCAGGTGGTGGGCTTCACGTCCTGCCGCCGTGCGCGTCGGCGGGGCCTCGCGGAGGGTGAGATTGAAACCCTCTATGTGTTGGATGACTGGCGCGAGCAGGGACTCGGTCGCCGGCTGATGCGAGCCGCCGCGGCGCATCTGGCGGCCATCGGTTGTGGTTCGGTGATGCTCTGGGTTCTCAGCCAGAACCCGTCGCGATGGTTTTATCAGAGGCTGGGGGGGCAACTCGTGGCCACCGAAGCCATCCATGTTGGCGGCCGGCCGGTTGATCAGACGGCTATGCTCTGGAAGCCGATCGAGCGGCTGCTGACCGCCACCGCGCGCGTGGACCGCGCCTAAGTACTTTGCCCCCTTCGCGGCACTGTTGCACAAAAGCATCACCCCGCTGAAGCTTCCACGCCACACCCTGCGGCGCGGTTGACCTTGGCCGGCCATACCGGTTCTGTTGCAAGAAGAAGGGGTTGCGAGGAGTCTCACGCCATGGGCCGCGCTCGGTCATGAACACCATCACGCGCGCGCAATTGGCCGAGGCGATTTATGCGCAAGTCGGTCTGTCGCGTAACGAAAGCGCTGCGTTGCTGGAGGATGTGCTGGAGCGCATCTCCGCAGCATTGGAATCCGGCCGTCCGGTGAAGATCTCCGCTTTCGGGACCTTCTCCGTGCGCCAGAAGGGTATGCGCGTCGGGCGCAACCCGAAGACAGGCGTTGAGGTGCCGATCATGCCACGGAAGGTGCTGACCTTCCGGCCGAGCCAGGTTCTCAAGGCACGGTTGAACGGCGAGTCGGCCGGCCCCGACGATGAATGAACCACCGGCCGCCAGGCCGGTGCAGAGGCTGGATCCGACTGATGAATGACGGGGTGCAACTCATGCCTGAGGACCAGGAGGCTTCTGGCCGACTGCGCAAAGCGCCCACTGCTTTCCGCACCATCTCCGAGGTCGCCGAGGACCTGCAGATCCCGCAGCATGTGCTGCGCTTCTGGGAGACCAAGTTCCCGCAGCTCAAGCCGCTGAAGCGCGGCGGCGGGCGGCGCTACTACCGACCGGAGGACATCGCCCTGCTCCGCCGGATCGGCGATCTTCTCTATACCCAGGGCTATACCATCAAGGGCGTGCAGCGCCTGCTGCGCGAGAGCGGCCTGGAAGGGTCAGAAGCTGCAGAGGCCGAGGCGGAGGCCGAGATGGAGGCGGAGGCGCCTCCCGCGCTCTCCGGCCAATCGATGCTGCGCGACATTCTGGCCGAGCTAGAGACCATCGCGGCCGAGCTGCGCTCGCTCGGTGAAGCCCCGCATAACGGCGGTGAAGGCCGATAAGCGCGCATGAGGTGATATGCGGGGGCTTGAGGGGGCCGATCACCGGTGCTATTGCCCACCCCGTCGGAGCGTAGCGCAGCCTGGTAGCGCATCAGTCTGGGGGACTGGGGGTCGTGGGTTCGAATCCCGCCGCTCCGACCATCTTCAAAGGCCAGCAAGTTTCCCCTGCGCCTGAAAAGGCATGTTCTGGCCTGAATGCCGCCCCTGACCTTCGGCGAGGTGTTTGCCTGGGGCGATCCGCCGATCCGGCGTCATCCTGACCGCGCACATCAACATCTCTAAAAGGTTCGAGCGTTTTCTGTTCCGACCTTCGGCGTCTCCATGGGAAGCGCGGGACAGACTTCTTTCGGGCTCGGCGCCGGACCACGCCCTTCCGGAGGGCGTCATCTGCCCGGTACGGATCTGCGGCCAGCTCTCATCGGGGCTGCGCTCAGATCCGGCAGTGGTTGCCGCTGCCATGGCAGCGCTTCACGGCAGAAAAGGATGCCAGCCATGGACAGGAAGCAGCGCAGGTAAGCCAGCAAACCGCAGGGAATGGAAGCTGAGTAGGTTTCCGCCATGCCGAAGGCCGGAACCATCAACCGGACTTCTCAGTCCGGCAAGCAGGCCGGAGTGTGAAGCGAGCCAGATCGCCAGCGCGCCCCACAGGGTTGAGGGGTTTACGGACAGCTGAGGCCCAAACTTTACGGTTTCGAGGCCTACAGTCCGGCGAACAGATCCGTCGAGAGGTAGCGCTCCGCAAAGGAGGCCGCGATGCCGACGATCAGGCGGCCCTCCATCTCCGGAATCGCCGCCAACTCCAGCATCGCGTGCAGCACGGCGCCGGAGGAAATGCCGATCGGCAGACCCTCGGTACGCGCGCAGAGCCGGGCCGCGGCGAAGCTCTCGCGTTCCGTGACCCGCCGCACCTCGTCAATCCGCCCCAGTTCCAGCACTGTTGGGCGAAAGCCGGCGCCGATGCCCTGAATTTCATGCGGGCCGGGGTCGTCGCCGGATAGCACCGCCGATTCGGCGGGCTCCACCCCGATCACCCTCAACCCAGGCCGGCGGGGCTTCAGCGCCCGTGCGATCCCCGTCAGCGTGCCGCCGGTGCCAATGCCTCCTACCACCACGTCCACCTCGCCCGCCGTGTCGGCCCAGATCTCCTCGGCCGTGGTCGCCTCGTGCGCAGCGGGATTAGCGGCATTGTCAAACTGCCGGGGCATCCAGGCGCTTGGCGTGGAGGCGACGATCGCCTCCGCCCGTGCGATGGCGCCTGACATACCCTGTCCGGCGGGCGTCAGCTCCACCTCGGCCCCGAGCAGGCGAAGCATCTTGCGCCGCTCGATGCTGGCACCGTCCGGCATGGTGACGATCAGCCGGTAACCCTTCGCCGCGGCCACGAAGCCTAGCGCGATACCGGTATTGCCGGAGGTCGGCTCAACCAGCACCGACTCGCCAGGAGTGATGCGCCCTTCGCGTTCGGCCGCCTCGATCATGGCAAGCCCGATGCGGTCCTTCACCGAGCCCAGGGGGTTGAAGAACTCCAGCTTCAGCGCTAGCCGGGCATGCGCGCCATGGGCTGCCTCGAGGCGGGGCAGGCGGACCAGTGGCGTGTTGCCGATGGTGGAAAGCACGCTCGGGTGCATGCGGTCCGTGTTTTGCGTCGAACTATCGGCCATGGCGGATCGGCAGGTGTTTCCTTCGCGCATAGGCACTGTATATCACGCCTTGTGCGCGTGGATCAGGGGGCAATCACGATGTTGTTGCGACGGGACCGGGCGATGACCGCGGTTTCCATTGTGCTGGACGTGGCCTTCCATGCAGGGCGTGGCACCACGGTTCCGGCAGGCGATATCGCGGATCGCCTTGGCGAAGCGCGGCGCGGCATCGAACCGGTGCTGCAGGCGCTTTCGCGCGCCGGGGTTCTGAGCAGCACGCGCGGTCCGAAGGGCGGCTATCGGCTTGGCCGGGCAGCGCGGGACATCACGCTGGCCGAGGTGGTGGCAGCGGTCAGCGGCGTCGAAAACGGTGCTCTCCCCGAGGAAGCGCCACCTTCGCCCCTCCAGAACCTGGTGATACTGCCCCTGTGGACCGAGCTGGAGGGCGCCCTGCTCGAGATGCTTGGCGGCCACACCGTCGCCGAGCTGCTGCGCCGCGCGACCATTGCCGGCTTGCGCCGGCCCGCGCCGGAAGCCCTGAACTTCGCGATCTGAATGGCTGCGGCCCGTCAAGGCGGCGCTTGCACTGGCGCGCCCACTTCGCCATGCTTCCCCTAAGGGCTTGGAAAACAGGCCTTAAAAAACGTTCAGGGAAGCAGGAGATGCAGGGTGGACACCATCCTGGCAACCGAGGGCCTGACCAAGGAATTCCTTGGTTTCACGGCTGTGGGCGGCGTTTCGCTTAACGTACGGCGCGGCAGCATTCACGGGCTGATTGGCCCGAATGGAGCAGGCAAGACCACCTGCTTCAACCTGCTGACCAAGTTCCTGCAACCGACGCGCGGCACCATCCGCTTCGACGGCCGGGACATCACGGGCATGAAGCCGGCCGAGGTGGCGCGGCTCGGTCTGGTCCGCTCCTTCCAGATCTCGGCCGTCTTCCCGCACCTGACGGTGCTGGAGAATGTCCGCGTGGCGCTGCAGCGCGCCCGTGGCCGCAGCTTCGACTTCTGGCGCTCCGACAAGGTGCTCGGCCAGTACGATGCCCGCGCGCGGGCGCTGCTGGAGGATGTCGGCCTCGGCGCCCACGCGCATCTGCTGGCGGGTGAACTGCCCTATGGCCGCAAGCGCGCGCTGGAGATCGCCACCACCCTGGCGCTCGACCCGGTGATGCTGCTGCTCGACGAGCCCACCGCCGGCATGACGCATGAGGATGTGGACCGCATCGTCGCGCTCGTCCGCCGGGTGGCGCAGGGCCGGACCGTGCTGATGGTGGAGCATAACCTCCGCGTCGTGGAGGGGCTCTGCGACACCATCACCGTGCTGACGCGGGGCCGTGTGCTGGCCGAGGGCGACTATGCCAGCGTCTCCCGCAACCCGGAGGTCGTGGCCGCCTATCTCGGCACCGATCCCGCCATGTCAGGAGCGCAGGCGCATGGCTGAGCCGCTGCTGAAGGTCGAGGGCCTGCAGGCCTGGTACGGCGAGAGTCATGTCCTGCACGGCGTGAACATCGAGGTGCGGGAAGGGGAGGTGGTGACGCTTCTCGGCCGCAACGGCGCCGGCAAGACCAGCACGCTGCGTTCCATCATGGGACTGGTCGGACGGCGCAGCGGCAGCGTGCGCTTCGAGGGGCAGGAGCTGATCGGCGCGCGCAGCGACCGCATCGCCCGTGCCGGCATCGCCCTCTGCCCGGAGGAGCGCGGCATATTCGCCAGCCTGGACGTGACGGAAAACCTGCTGCTGCCGCCCGTGGTACGGCCAGGCGGGATGGATCTCGATGCCATCTACGCGCTGTTCCCGAACCTGAAGGAGCGCGCGCGCTCGCCCGGCACCCGGCTTTCGGGCGGCGAGCAGCAGATGCTGGCCATTGCGCGCATCCTTCGCACCGGGGCGAAGCTGCTGATGCTGGACGAGCCGACCGAGGGCCTCGCCCCCGTCGTCGTGCAGCAGATTGGCCGGACCATCCGCGCCATCAAGGAGCGCGGCTTCACCGTGCTGCTTGTCGAGCAGAACTTCCGCTTCGCGCAGACCGTCGCAGACCGCCACTACGTCATGGAGCACGGCCATGTGGTGGATGCGGTGAGCAATGCCGAGATGGCCGGCGCGATGGACCGGCTGCACGGATACCTGGGCGTCTGACCGCGCCCGGAACGCTTCACTTCCGCGCGGCCGCTGGCCGCCAAGGACGCGCGGCGCTGTGGAACCGGCCCCGGGGAGACACAGGGGCGTTGGGAGAAACGGATCGATGACACAAGATCGTCGCAGCCTGCTGAAGACCGTTGCCGCCGCGGCCATGACGCCGGCGCTGGGCGCCGGGCTGAGTGCCTTGCCTGGCCGTGCCCGCGCGCAGTCCAACGCCATCAAGATCGGCGTGCTGAACGACCAGTCCGGCGTTTATCGCGAGACCTCCGGCCCCACCTCGGTCGCCTGCGTGCGACAGGCGGTGAAGGAGATGGCGCCGCCCGGTACCACGGTCGAGGTCGTCGTCGCCGACCACCAGAACAAGCCGGATGTCGGCGCCACCATCGCCCGCCAATGGCTCGACCAGGATGGCGTGGACGTCATCGTGGACGTGCCGAATTCCTCCGTGGCGCTGGCGGTGAACACCGTCGTGCGTGAGAAGAACAAGGTCTACCTCAACTCCGGCGCCGCCACGACGGAACTGACCGGCGGTCAGTGCACGCCCAACACGGTCCACTGGACCTACGACACCTATATGCTCGCCAAGTCCACCGGCGGCGCCATGGTGAAGGCGGGCGGTGATTCCTGGTTCTTCATCACCGCGGACTACACCTTCGGCCATTCGCTGGAGCGGGACACGGCGAACTTCGTCAAGGCGGCGGGCGGCAAGGTGCTGGGCAGCGTGCGGCATCCGCTCCAGTCCACCGACTTCTCCTCCTACCTGCTGCAGGCGCAGAGCAGCCGCGCCAAGGTGGTCGGCCTCGCCAATGCCGGCACCGACACCATCAACTGCGTCAAGCAGGCGGCCGAGTTCGGCGTTACCCGCCGCGGCACGAAGATCGCCGTGCTGCTGATGTTCATCGGCGACGTGCACGCGCTCGGGCTGAAGACGGCGCAGGGCCTGGTCTGCACCGAAAGCTTCTACTGGGACCTGAACGATCGCACCCGCGCCTTCCTGAACCGCGTGAAGGGCGCGGTGGGCGACAACTACCCGAACATGGACCATGCCGGCTGCTACGCCTCGGTGCTGCACTACCTGAAGGCGGTGAAGGACATGGGCGTCGCTCCCGCCAAGGCCAGCGGGAAGGATGTCGTGGCCCGCATGAAGGCCATGCCGACCGACGACGATTGCTTCGGCGCCGGCAAGATCCGCGAGGATGGCCGCAAGCTCTGCCCTGTCTACCTGTTCGAGGTGAAGAGCCCCGAGGAGTCGAAGGGGCCGTGGGACTACTACAAGGTGCTGCAGACCACGCCGGCGGACGAGGCCTTCCGCCCAATGGGCGAGGGCGGCTGCAGCCTGGTCCGCACCTGAGCCGACCCGTGGCGCGGCGGCGGCATGACGGCCGCCGCCGCGCCTTCCGCATGCCTCCTCGCAGGAAGCTCCGCCAGTGCTCGACGACCTCCTGTTCCAATTGCAGATCGGCCTGCCGCAGGTCGTGCTGGGGCTGGTGAACGGCGCCTTCTATGCGCTGCTCTCGCTGGGTCTCGCCGTCATCTTCGGCATGCTGAACGTCATCAACTTCGCCCACGGGGCGCAGTTCATGATGGGCGCCTTCGTTGCCTGGATGCTGCTGAACTGGCTCGGCATCGGCTACTGGCCGGCGCTGATCCTGGCACCGCTGATCGTCGGTGCCTTCGGCGTGCTGCTGGAAAAGACGATGATCAGCCGGCTCTACAAGCTGGACCATCTCTACGGGCTGCTGCTGACCTTTGGCCTCGCGCTGATCATCGAGGGCGTGTTCCGCAACCAGTTCGGCTCCTCGGGCATGCCCTATGCGCCGCCAGCCGCGCTGAGCGGCCCGCCGGTGGATCTCGGCTTCATGTTCATGCCGGTCTATCGGCTCTGGGTGGTGGTGGCGGCGCTGGTGATGAGCCTCGCCACCTGGCTGATCATCGAGAAGACGCGGCTCGGCGCCTATCTGCGCGCGGCGACGGAGAATGCCGCGCTGGTGCAGGCCTTCGGCGTCAACGTGCCGCGCATGATCACGCTGACCTACGCGGCCGGCGTGGCGCTCGCCGCCTTCGCCGGCGTGCTGGCGGCGCCGATCTATTCGGTGAACCCGCAGATGGGCTCCAACCTCATCATCGTCGTCTTCGCGGTGGTGGTGATCGGCGGCATGGGCTCCATCCTCGGCTCGGTGCTCACCGGCTTCGGGCTGGGGCTGGTGGAGGGGCTGACCAAGGTCTTCTACCCGGAGGCTTCCTCCACCGTGATCTTCGTCATCATGGCCATCGTGCTGCTGGCGCGGCCCGCCGGCCTGTTCGGGAGGGCCTGAGTCATGGCCGTGCAGGCATCCGCCATCGCCGCCGCCCCGGCGCGTGAGGCGCCCGGACTGTTGGGCCTTTCCGGCTTCGGCTTCAACCGCGCGCAGAGCATCGCCTTCCTGGTGATGCTGCTGCTGGTGGTGGCCGGGCCGTTCTTCCTCTACCCCGTGCTGTTGATGAAGCTGCTGTGCTTCGCGCTCTTCGCCTGCGCCTTCAACCTGCTGATCGGCTATGTCGGACTGCTCTCCTTCGGCCACGCGATGTTCTTCGGCACGGGCGGCTACATCGCGGCGCATGCGGCCAAGATCTGGGGCCTGACGCCGGAACTCGCCATCCTCGTGGGCACGGCCTTCGGCGCGGTGCTCGGCGCAGTGGCGGGCTGGATCGCCATCCGCCGCCAGGGCATCTACTTCGCCATGATTACCCTGGCGCTCGCCCAGATGGTCTATTTCTTCTACCTCCAGGCGCCCTTCACCGGCGGCGAGGACGGCATCCAGCGCGTGCCGCGCGGCGCGCTCTTCGGCGTCATCGACCTGCGCCCGGACATGGCCATCTACTGGGTGGTGGCAGTGATCTTCCTGGCCGGCTTCCTCTTCATCAGCCGCGTCGTCCACTCGCCCTTCGGCCAGGTGCTCAAGGCGATCCGCGAGAACGAGCCGCGCGCCATTTCGCTCGGCTACCGGGTGGACGACTACAAGCTGCTGGCCTTCACCCTCTCGGCCGCGCTGGCGGCGCTGGCCGGCAGCGCCAAGGCCATTGTCTTCGGCATCGCCACGCTGACCGACGTGTACTGGAGCATGTCCGGCGAGGTGGTGCTGATGACGCTGCTCGGCGGCCTTGGCACCGTCTTCGGCCCGGTGGCCGGGGCGGCGGTGATCGTGCTGATGCAGAACCAGCTCGCCGAACTGGGCGCCTGGGTGACGGTGATCCAGGGCGTGATCTTCGTCGTCTGCGTGCTGCTCTTCCGCGCTGGCATCATGGGCGAGCTGGGGCGGCTGCTGAAGGTGCGGCTGTAGCGCCGCGCCTCAGGCCGTGGCGCCGCGGCGCAGCCCCAGCCGCAGTGCCCGGTCGGCGATCAGCGCCAGCCAGGCGGTGAAGATCGCTCCCTGCAGCACCCAGGCGGTGTTGCCATTGGCCAGCCCGACCACGATCGGCGTGCCCAGGCAGCTTGCCCCCGCCACCGCGCCGACGGCGGTGGTGGCGATGGAGAGCACCACCGCCACCCGCAGCCCGGCCTGGATCACCGGCAGGGCGAGCGGGAGTTCCACCCGCGCCAGGATGCCGGCCCGGCCCATGCCGGTGCCGCGCGCCGCGTCCAGCACGGCGGGCGGCACGGCGTCCAGCCCGGCCACGGCGCTGCGCATCACCGGAAGAGCGGCGTAGAGCACCAGCGCGAGCAGCGTCGGCGCCGCGCCGAAACCGAGCAGCGGCAGGGCGAGCGCGATCACCGCGACCGGCGGAATGGCCTGGGCGAAGGCGAAGACGGCATCCAGCAACGGGCGCAGCGCGCGCCCGGCGCCGCGCGTCGCCAGGATGCCGGCGCTGAGGCCGAGCACGGCGGCGATCAGCGCCGCGCCCAGCGAGAGCAGCAGGTGCTCGCCGAGCAGCACGAACCAGCTCTGGCTGTCCCAGGTGGGGCGGGCGAGGGCGGGGAACAGCATGTGCCAGAGCGCGCCCAGATGCGGCGCCGCCCAAAGCGCGACCAGGAAGCCCGCCACCTGCGCCAGCAGCGCGCTCATCCGGCATGCACCAGGTCGGACCAGTAGAGCGTGCCGCCGGCGAAGGCGCCGGAGGGCGGCACCGCCAGCCGGTCGGTGCCCTCCGAGAGCATCAGCATCAGCGCCTGCTTCAGCGAGGCCTCCGCCGGCAGGATCGGCAGGCCGCCCGCGGCATCCTCCGGCCGGGCGATGGCGCTGACGGACAGGGTGGCGAGCCGGTGGAAGGCCAGGCTGTCCTCGCCGAACAGGCGGCGCACGGGCGCGCCGGTGCCGCGCTCCAGCAACTCGGCCGGCTTGCCGCGCGCGGCAAGCTGGCCCTCCTCCAGCACCGCAACGGTATCGGCCAGGGTCAGCGCCTCCTCCACGTCATGCGTGACGAAGAGGATGGTCTTGCCCGTCTCGGCATGGATCGTGCGCAGTTCCGCCTGCAAGCCGCGCCGCGTACCGGGGTCGAGGGCGGAGAAGGGCTCGTCCATCAGCAGCAAGGGCGGATCGGCGGCGAGGGCGCGGGCGAGGCCGACGCGCTGCGCCTGTCCGCCGGACAGCTCATGCGGAAACCGCTCGCGGAAGCGCCCCGGTTCCAGCCCGACAAGCGCCAGCAACTCGTCCACCCGTGCAATGATGCGAGCGGCATCCCAGCCCAGCAGCCGCGGCACCGTCGCGATATTCTCGGCCACCCGCCAATGCGGGAACAGCCCGACGGACTGGATGACATAGCCGATGCCGCGCCGCAGCGCCTCCGGATCGGCGGTTGCCACGTCGCGACCATTCACCAGCACGCGGCCGGCGCTCGGCTCCACCAGCCGGTTGACCATCCGCATCAATGTGGACTTGCCGGAGCCGGACTCGCCGAGCAGCACGCAGATGCGGCCGTTCGGCACGTCCAGTGTCACGCGGTCCACCACCGCGCGGTCGCCGTAGCGACGGGTGACACCCTCGAAGCGAATCACCGGGCCACCTCCAGCGCCGATTGCAGCAGGGCCAAGAGCCCGTCCACCAGCAGGGAGAGCAGCACCACCG
>Ga0182739_1000281_pt1 | contig 80642 bp, 73 predicted proteins | sample eDN5th30CBELigBY_FD_128873 | JGI IMG/M metagenome (GOLD analysis project Ga0182739, IMG submission 128873) | Enriched backyard soil microbial communities from Emeryville, California, USA - eDNA 5th pass 30_C BE-Lig BY (version 2) (version 2) | ecosystem: Environmental > Terrestrial > Soil >...
CGCGCCATTGGCGCACAACGGTAAACATGTAATCTCTACGCTCTTTCATAATCATATTATTTGTGGGCGTAAAACTACAGCCGATTAGTTAAGCATAAAAGATGTACTTGGTAGGGCGGATACTAATTGGTTTCTTAGTGATGCATATTGATGAAAATAAATCCGATTGGTTTCAAACTATTGCTGGTAGCATAGTTCAAGTGGATGATGACAAAATAGTCAATTATCTCACTCATTTGTTCTATCAACTAGTAAAACAAAACGTAGAATTATCGTACCTATTGATAACAAAACGTTTTGAAAGTCTCGGAAGAAAAAATTTCCTCGAAAGCTTTTGGCATGAACTAGTAAACCAAAACCACGAACTATTCCATGAACAGTTGACAAAATGGTTTAATGCTGAAAACAGGAATATACATTCAGCTATCCTTAAACTCACATCGTTATCCGAGATACACGAACATGATTTCGCGTTATCAGAAAAGGTGTTGACGACAATAAACAGCTCCGAGAAATTGTATGTTGCGATGAAAATTGCTGGATATATGTACTCAAAGGAACACCTACAATCTTTGATTATATCTTTAGTGAGATCTGTCAAGGAAGACGAAGCAAACCTGTTAGCTGAGTTATATGATATTTTTTATTCCTATGTAATCTATAACTACAGATCTACTTTGGATATGATAAGCGAAGAAGCGAAAAAAGAGAACACTCCCTCCCATATCGCGAATTTCTATGACCAGCTTGAGAAAGCCTACGAAATCTATTTTCAGAACTTCTCTCTAATTAAATCCCACTCCGAGCTCTCTCACGATAGCCCCCTTTCTCAACATCTACAATACTATAAGCAGCAACAGCTATCAGTTGGACTAAAAGAGTCCCAAAAACACTCTTTCATGGACTCCATGAAAAAAGTTCAACTACATTCCAATAATTGGGCATCTCGCAATTCGTCTGAAAACCAACACCACATACGTACTCTTGAAAAGTTTGGCATAAGTGTAGAATTTCCTGCTGGTGAAATTTACAATCCAATACTACAGGAAAGTAAACGTAGGTTGTATCAAAGAATAAAAAAACATGAAATTAATATTGACTGAATATATCAATTCATTAAAAGAAGATGGGGAACTAGATAAATTAATTAAAGACGTCCTCTTAGCCCATAACTTTGAAATATTCTCGGAACCTGAGAGAGGCAGACAATATGGGGTTGATATTTATGCCGTCGGAAAAGATTTTCAAGATAATGATGTTCAAAAGGTCTTTTTAATCACGGTTAAGCAAGGCGATATCGATCGTCAAAAATGGAATGTGGATCAAAATAGCGTCCAACAGTCCCTTGACGAAATTCGAACGGTATTCATTAGAAACAACCTTGCGCCGCAGCACGTAAATCTGCCAAAGAAAATAATTGTGGTCTCAAATGGCAGAATGAAACAGGCTATTCAACAAAACTGGCGGGGGTATCAGGAAACCAACAATGATTATGAATATGTATACTGGGGAATAGATTTTATAGTAAATGAGTTCCAAGCTCACCTACTCAACGAGGATTCGTTTTCAAATGAAGTTAGATCGCTATTCCGTAAAACAATTATAAATTTAGAGAATCCGGAATACCGATTAGAAGATTTCACTGCGTTACTGACCTCTCTGTTTTCAGAATTCCAAGCTACCAAACAGAAAAGGAAAAAATTCAAACTGCTAAAACAGCTTCGCTTGGTGGTTGCTATCGTGACTAAATATTGTCGCGAGGTGGATAATTTAAAACATGCGATAAAATGTGTCGAAAAGTATATCCTGCTTCTCTGGTCGGAAATCTCAAAAAATGACACAGACAAAGATTTGATCATAGCTTTTATAGAAGCTTATAACGATCAAATTTCTGTGTTTTATGCTTATTACGCCAAACTTAGCTACATTGGATCGATTCAGGATGGATTTGGAAAAGCAAAACACGAAGCGCTGATTTACACCGCAGTATTATATGAACAAGTCGGCATATTTTCTCTTTATGGCGCTCTCTTGTTACAAATACACGATGTTCTATTAAGCAAAAACGAAAAGCTTGCTGGAATTATAAAACAAAGAGCTAATGAAGTAGCCGATATGATTATTAAGACTTTGAATAATAATCCTATTTTCTTTAATCCGAGGGCCGACGATCATCACATTGAACTAAACATATTACTAATACTACTATACAGACTAGATCGGAAAAACGATATAAAAGGTATTCTTCAAATCTTCCTTAAACAAATTAGTGAAGGTCTTGCCTTTTTAAAAATTTTCCCTGTGTTTTCAAACTCGACTCAAATTATGGCAGAACTTGACGTTGATCATGAAAAGCGTATAAAATATGAATACGGATCTAGTACCCTTTTAATCTCATTAATTGAGTGGACATTAGTTATTGCGGATAATGATCTATATAACAGCTATAGGCTAACGAAGAGCACACTTATGAAAGACATCGAATTGATACTTTGGTTTCCTGATAAAAGTAGCGAAAGTGGACTATATCATCAGAACGTCGTAGGTGAGACGGGATATTCATTGTCAGAAATTGAATTGTTAGAAGATTTCAATGCCTATAAAACACTGGTTCTTGAAGAATACGCAAAAAACTGTGCTGAAAAAGACTTTTCGTTTATACAAAAATCATTTTGGTCAATTGGTCTAATTGCCGCACGACATTACCGAACTTATATTTTCCCGCATTATTGGAGACAATTTATTTCTGGATAACTTATACTGATATTATAAGTTTCTTATTAAGTAGCAATGGAGACCGGTAGAGCCTAATTTATCAAATACAAAAAGAAAGCCCCGAAACGGGGAGAATCGGGGCTTTCAAACTAACCAATTATAAACCTAAATTATGAAAAGACAATCTTATAAATTTCACTAACTGACTCTATAACGCATGTCGGCACCGTTTTGTTGCAGCGGATTTGTTAAAACATATTAAACAGACAATGCGGTGACCAAAGGCGGTCTAAAAAAGAGAAACCCGTCACTTTGAAAGCAACGGGTCTCCGCCCCAATGGGGTTAGGGGCTATCAACCTAAACCTACATTCTAAAACGAAGGAACGGGCGTATTATTTTGTTGGGCGAAAAAAATGCCCCGGCCAAACCAAAAGCCAGGGCGTGGTATTCCTATGAAAGCGGTACCGCGCCGGTTGGGAGCCGGCACCAACAGTACCTATACCAAAAGCTAATGTACAAAATCGATTTCGGTGTTCCAAAGATTTGGAAGTCAGTGGCAAAGTTTTTACCTTTAACGTAACTAATGTGCAGCCTGGACTGAAGTAAGCTATAATTGGTTTTAGTAATTGTGGTCGGATGGCTTTTGACGGACTTGTTGGCTCCGTTGGATTTGAGTTGGAAAGAACGGCGGACAAAAGAATTGGCACTGATGGAAGATCTGGTGCCGCAATTGAGAAAACTTGCTCAAGGATGTGAGATATCAGGACTAGCGACTTATGAATAAAAAAAATATTACAGCGATCGATCCACGGGGTTATGACGCCATATTGCAACAGGCTGTAGCAGAAATACGTGTTGGTCGAAACCTTGTAGCCCGCCAAATCAACAGTGGTGTAAGCTCAGTTTACTGGAGTTTGGGCAAATTACTTTTCGACAAGCAACTAGTAGAGGGTTACGGCACGGGCGTTGTGAATCAACTATCGCTTGATCTGAAAAAGGAATTTCCAGACATGGGCCTATCTCCGCGCAACTTGTGGAACATGAAGCGCTTTTATGAGCGTTATTATCAAGAAGATACAAAACTGCTACAGGCTGTAGCAGTTTTGCCGTGGGGGCATAACCTATTGTTGCTTGACAAGGTACAGCAACCCCACGCTGTAGCATTCTATGCAAACGAAACGATCACCAAAGGATGGTCCAGAAATTTGTTGCTCAATGCGATAAAAATGGACACCTATAGTCATGCTAAGGGGCAACTAAAATCAAATAATTTTAAGGAAACACTGCCCGCTGCACATGCGGACTACGCCGACGAAGTATGCAAAAGCGCTTATAATCTAGGTTTTTTAGGCATCACCGAACCGATCAAGGAGTTGGAACTAGAAAACCGACTCATCGCCAAAATCAGATCTTTCATATTGGAACTAGGACGCGGGTTTAGTTTCATTGGCAACCAATATCGGCTGGAATACAACGACAAAGAATATTTTGTCGATATGCTCTTTTTCCACCGGGGTCTACGTTCCCTAGTGGCTATTGAACTGAAGATCGGAAGCTTTAGGGCTGAATACGCTGGAAAAATGAACTTGTACCTATCCCTGTTGGACCGTCTCGAAAAAGGAGAAAACGAAAATCAGTCCATCGGAATCATCCTCTGTGCCGATAAAGATCATTTGGACGTGGAAATAGCGCTACAAGACATCAACAAACCCATTGGCGTAGCCGAATATCAATTGCTTCTGCCTAAAGACGAATTGCAAACCTTGGTACTCAATGAAATAAAAGCAATAGAAGAAGATGAGGAACAAAAGTGATCTGATACCTGAATTACGCTTCCCCGAGTTTGCGGATAGGTCATCGAGTGACCGGTCCGGATTGATATAGCTATCCCAACTGGTATTGAAAGAGCGGAGACGCAGGTCAGCGATTTCTGTCAACGACAGTTGGTGATTGGCATTATTTACCCGCTTGTAATATCGGCCTTTGAATGCAACGGGTTTTACCGGAAATTCCTTTACCGATAGAACACCGACTTTGGTCCGGCCAAGTCTATTTCATCCACATCGGCGATGATATTGGGTTGGTCACGAAGGAATCTTCTTTTTGGATATGAATATCCAATTGTTGGGTAGTTCGTGCTTGGCCATCCTGATTAGCGATTACTTGCTTGCTTCTTATGACGTTTTCTTCGAAAATAATTTCTAAAGCCTTATCAAGAAATGGGTCGGTCGCCAATATAAGGTCGTCGACAGCGTACGAAGCATAATAATCGGGAGGAATGCCTTTCAGATGGTGTACAGTTTTCCACAAGGGCTTATTTCTGATTCTATTTGACTTTCAATTCAGCTTTAACTCTCTGCACAAAGCCCAAAGAAACAGATGCCAATTCCGCAATTTTTTCATCATCGAAATCGGTGTTGAACAGTAGATTTTTAATGAATTGGAAATCCCTTTTTTCGGCACCTTCTTTAAGAGCCTCTCTACGCACCGAATCAAACGCATTCTGCGTATCCCACTTAGATTTTAAACTTGCTTCGTATGCCATACGTTCCTCCTTCCTTAATTTTCATCTGCTCGGTCTGTTTCATTGGTAGATGAGAGATCGATAAGCCCACTTTCTACGCATTGGGCTTATCTTAGTTTGCTACTTCCGATATCTTAAAGATAAGCTGAAATACAAAAACCATCCATCGAACGACAGATGGCTCGATACCATCACAGCGTCAGCCCAAGTCGCTGTTATTTTTTCTTAAGTAAATCAGCGCGGACTTTGCGCACAAAATCAACTGAAACTTCCGCTACTCCGGCCGCAGCCTCATCGTTCAAGCCCAGTTGTTGTATAAGATTAGCTACCACCTTGTAGCTTTTCTGCTCGGCCCCTTCAACACGTGCCTCACGTCGCACCGCGTCAAAAGCATTCTGCGTATCCCACTTATTCTTTAAACTTGCTTCGTATGCCATACGTTCCTCCTTTCTTAGTTTCGCTACTTCCGATACGTTAAAGATAAGCTGAAAAACCCGCTTATCCAAAAATGTCGGAACCTTATCCAGCGTGTTCATGTGCTTCAACAGGTACAGCCATTTGTCCATGTCTGTGAGCAACTCATTATCCGGCTTTACAAAATTAACGATTTTATCAGCTCGCAATTAGCCCTGATCGGCCTGATAGAGCCCTTCGGGGTTCCAAGAACTTAAAACCCAGTTTATTGTAAAAAACTTCTCCCGACGTCTTTTCCATCAAGGCGATATCGTGGAAGTAACGATCTTGTTCGCCCGCACCCATACGGAACTCCAGAATGCCGATTAAGTAAACTTCCGGTAGTTGGTAATCATTAGACGCCTTGCCCTTTTTCAGTAACCGCTGGATGAGCCGCGATACGTAATACAGTGCCCTGTCCTTGAAGAAATCCTGCCGGATGCGCTGCATCTCGACGATGAAATATTCGCCGTTATCGCCACGGCAATGCAGGTCGAAAACAACACGTTTATCGTCATCATCATCGCCGTCATGTTCATTAGGCGCATATTCGAGTTCTGCAATGTGCTTCTCCCCCTGAAAAAGGTCATTAAGAAACGTTATTAAAATCTCCTTGTTCGGTTCCTGCCCGAAAAGGTGGCGAAACCCCCAGTCAGTTAAAGGGTCGATGAATCTTCCTATTTTAGGTTCTTTTGAATTGGCCATACACAAAGATAAAAATTTTAGCTTAATTTTGCCGGTAAATTTATTGACCAATTAGCTTTTCAACTGAATGGTATGTGCAATTTTATCAAATACGTCAACATCCATAATTACAAAAATCAGAGAAGATCCAACATATTCCTCACCCCACTAAAAAGAAAACGAATGTTTATAAGGTGTAGCAGTGATAATTATGGTTCAGCCATAGATCGTTAAGCAACGCATTTCCGGCCTTCGAAGAGTTGTTGCTCCAGTTCACGGGGCAAGAACGGCGGAGCCAATTTCGAATCACATTTTTGTAGTTGGCGATCATTTCGTATTTTTACAAAAATGAATGGTCCTAACATGCAAACTTTGATCGTCCAACCAGAAAACAAGGAACAACTTCTTGCTGTTCAATCCGTATTGAAGCTACTTAAAATTAATTTCGTTGTCGGAGAAGACGAAGCTTTACCTACGTATGTAGCGGATGGAACGAAGGAGTCGATGCTGGAAGCGCAAGCCGGTAAATTGACACCATTCACTTCAATTCGAGAAATGCTAGATTTGAAATGAGCCTCGAAATTCATTACTCGAAATTCATTATACACCTAAAGCCAAGAAGTCCCTTCAATTTTTACATGCATTCATCACGGAAAAATTCGGTAAGAGACGCGCCGATAAATTTATCCGGGAAGCTGAAAAAACGATTCTCCTACTAAAGGAGCAACCTTATCTCTTTAAGAAAAGTGAATTGGGGGAAAACATCGGCTTGGCCTTATTATTCTACATTTCTTTTGGGATAATCGGCAAGAGCCTTTTTACGATTAATCTTTACAGCTCCTTATTTGGCTAATAAATAGAATCCGTACTTTTTATCTTGGCCTTATTAGCACATTTGTAATCTTCTCTGAAAAATCCGCTACACTTAAACCAAAAACCTGACATCGCAGTGTTATCGCTATTCGTTATAAAGGTCGCTAAAAACAAAGCCCCGAAACGGGGAGAATCGGGGCTTTCTAACTAACCAATTATAAACCTAAATTATGAAAAGACAATCTTATAAATATTACTAACTGAACCTATAACGCATGGCATATCCATTTTGTTGCAGCGGATTTGTTAAAACATGTTAAACAGACAATGCGGTGACCAAGCCGACTTAAAAAGAGAAACCCGCCACTTTGAAAGTAACGGGTCTCCGCCCCAATGGGGTTAGGGGCTATCAACCTAAACCTACATCTAAAACGAAGGAACCGGCGGATTGTTTTATTCAGTGAAAAAAAAATGCCCTGGCCAAACCAAACAAGACCAGGGCGTGGTATTCCTATGAAAGCGGCACCGCGCCGGTTGGGAGCCGGTACCAACGGCACCTATACCAAAAGCTAATGTACAAAATCGATTTCGGTGTTCCAAAGATTTGGAAGTCAGCGGCAAAGTTTTCCAGCAAACAGGGAGTATCATAGTGCGGAGATCCTGCCCATGGCGACGATGGCCAATAAGCAAACCATAGACAGGGTGTGCGTCGGTTTCATTGCGGTAAATATAGGCATTCGAGGGCACATCGCCCTTACTTCTCTACCCTTCGTATTGGTGTAATTCGGTGACCGTCAGAAAATAACCGTCGGGGTCCCGGAATGAGAATTCCTGCCGCAATGAATTTGGGTTTACATGGAGGTCTTCTTCAACGGCCCAGTCGGCATCTGTGAGGTTCTGCCTGATTTCTTTCCAATCCGCCGTGCGGAAATAAAGCAATAACCCGTTGCCTGCCGGCAACACCGGGTTTGCCATGGTCGGGTGTTGGTCTGCCTGCCACGCGTGGAGGCACAGCACGACTTCGTCAGCTTCGGTTGTCATGACGGCAAAATGGTCGCCGCCGTGTGCGTTTTTAAACTTAAATATCCGTTGATACCACTGCGCACTTGCTTGGACATCTTTCACGGCAACCATTGGATCTAATTGGGTCATTCGAGACGGATTTCGTTGTCAATTCAATGGGTCATCTATCGGCTTGAACCGTTTCGCTAAAAACCCAGTGGCCTTTTCCGGATGGATGTCGCACAGGGTTATTCCCGGCTCGCCGTACCGCTGGTGGACCAGGCAAGTGCCGTCCGGGGCGATGATGGCCGAACCGGATTCCTGGAAGGTGGTGGCATAATTGACACTGGCAAAATAGATTGTATTTTCCAGCGCCCGCATCTGCATGGCCTTTTCGTAGTAGGGATTGTCCTTGTGGCCCCATTCGCGAAGCGTGACGCCCGCCGTGTTCCCGCCTGAGAAATGCGGGTGGAAAACCACCTTCGCGCCCCGGCGTGCTGCCCAGCGTACCGTTTCGGGATAGCGGAAGCCTTCGTGGCAGATGGCTATCCCAAACGTCAGCCCGCCCACTTCGAAGAGCTGCCGCGTATCGCCCGGCGTCCACCATTCATCTTCCGAAGGATCCAATTGTACCTTTGCTTGATACCCCATCACTCGGCCATCGGCACCGATGACCTGCGCGACATTATATACCTCATCGCCGATGTACCAGTCCATGGGCAGGATGATGGCAATACCGTGCCGCGCAGCAATGCCCTGTGCTTCGGCAACTGCCCTTTCCAGGGCCCTGGGCGTGCGGTCGCTGGTTGGATAGCCCATGCCGGGGTATCCGGGTAAATACGATTCTGGGAAACAGACGACCACGGCGCCGCTGGTTTTCGCGCCCTCGGCCAATCGGTCCAGCCATTTCAGCCGTTGGGTGCGATCCGGGCAAATGGGTGGCGAAGCCAATGCGATTTTCATGGCCTAAATTTAGGAAAAGGAGCCGGAAAAAAGTCGCTGCATCGGAAAAAATACCGGCTCGGGGCAACCGCCAGAACGCCTGCCTGTAACCTCCCCACACAATCCGGCTTTTTATATGTTATTCACCGAAACGATTGGACAATGGATGATTCGCGAACCCCTTGGCTACGGCAGCTTTCACGGATACTTTTGGCGTTTTTTATGGTCGCCACTGGTATCGGTCACCTGACTTTTTTGCGGCAGGAATTCCAGGCACAGGTACCGAGGAGGGTACCGCTGGACACCGATGCCAAACGGTTGGCGCGCCTGTTTTTCCAGCCCGTGCTCGTGGTTTGGGCGCTTTGGTCATCCGGTGCATGGTCGTACCTACGCCGGCGAACGATAAGTAACATGAATCGTACGGAAAGGAAATAACATGCGGTATGTTTTGCCCATGGGCGTGGTACTAGTTGTCGGTTGTGGCGAATAACTTGATGACCACTTTCGCTTCCGGGTCGACCGGGGCGTTGTGTTTGGGATAAGGTGCTACGTCGATCAACCGGAACCTGATGTCGTTGATCACCGTATCCTGCGGGAACTTCGGCCCACCGTGGGTATTCAGGTCGAACAAATGCCTGTAGTTGCCCTCAGCAATGATTTCAAAGCGCACCCCGGCATTGCCTGCCCAGACGCACTGCACCCCTTCGGGGCAGCGCGAGTCCCCGAGCAGGGAATCCACCCGGATGCGGAAGTCGTGTTCGGCATCGTAGTAGGTATCGCCCAGCCCGATCACGATGGTGTCCCCTTTCCGCTCGGTCACCAAGCGCTGCCGGACATACACTTTGTCCGGGTTTTCGGGGATAACCGTCAAATCACTAATTGTAAGGGTGTCCTCTCCCCTGCTATACAGCTTATGCGTGGATTGGGGAAAATCGTCATGCCCATCGAAGCGGATGGTCAGCAGGCTGTCCGCCAGTGTGTAATGGAAGGGTGAATATTCCTCGGATTGCCGGCTCAGCACGCCGAAACGGCCGCGATCGGTACTTTGGAACTCGATGAATTGCAGCGCATAGCTTTCCGCATCCACCCATGTCCCTGCCAGCAAACCGAAATCGGCGCCCGCATCGCTGTTCTTTAGATTGGCCTTGGAACAGGAACCGAGCGTAAGGAAACTTGCTATTGAAACATAACCGATGGTTAGTATTGCTTTCATTTTCAGACCCTCCTTTTCATTATAGACGGTTGTGTAACCGGATGTGCTACGTTCGTTAATGTGAAAAATTTACAGTCGGTTCTTTTCATCCGAACCACATTGACCTCCTCCCAAATTCCGAGTCATGCTAAAGTAGGGAATTCGGGATCGAATTGCTAAATTTTAAAAAGGAGAAACCAGGATGAAGGAGGTCAGTTTTACCCGGGCTAAATAGCCGTACTTTGCCCTTTCTTGTATTTCAAAAATGCCACGAAATCTGACACCTCTTGCTTGAGATTAGCCGGTAAGGAACTGATTTCTGAAAACAATTGCGCATCCGAAACAGTACGGCTTTCTTTGGCTTTGCTTGGTTTGGCACTTTTCGCAGATACCTCATTCAGATCATATGGTGTGTTGAGTAAATTCTGATCCAAATGCAAGAAATCGGACAACTTACGAATCATGCTTTTTGATAGCCCGCGCTTTCTATTCAGTACTTCGGATACAATCCCGCTGCTTCCGATATACGGTTGCAAATCCTTTTGCTTCAAACCCATGTATTCCATTTTAAGTTTGATGATTTCTATGGGGTTGCCGACATCAATGTTGGTATGCTGATTTTCGTAAGCCTCAATCAAACCTGAAAGCAATTCAAACTGTTTTACGAGTTCTTCATTTTCTTCAAACCCTTCCCGATCACCAAGTTCTTCCAACAAGGCGACCGCCTTGTTGTACTCTTCCTCATTTCTAAACATTTTCATTTTCATGGCTTTCATTTAAACATTTCTACAACATACTGCTTGTTTAGTTTGCAAAGCTTCGAATATGCTGCGTGTGTACCAATCCACTTAACATAAATCACGGATTGCTTCAATTTGGAGTGAAATTGATATTTAATGATGATTCGTATGTGATTTCCTTTAATGTCAATTACAGCGCGCTCACCTCCGATAATATCTACAGCCTTTGCTCCAAACGATTCGACAATATCTTGGGGTTTTTCCCACGTTAGCGTTTTGACCAACGATACCCAAGCTTCGAGAGCGTCCTTTACTTTCGGATTTGTTTCGATATATTTACCTATCGAAGTGACTTTTACGATTCTAACCATGTTACTATTGCCAGTGATTTCGCTCTCGATTACAAAGGTAGGGATTTGCTCTCGAAATGAGAGATTTTTTATTTTGTTTTTTGAAAACATCGAGACTGACAACGACACAATTTAGAGACAATAAAAAAAAACGAGTTCAGCGAGCGCCTAAAGTTGGTCGCTGCATGTATTTCCCAAACAATGAATGTCAAGTTTTAAGAGCACAAAACTTGACATTAACAAATAATGGCTACCTTTGCAAAATGACGTTGGCAACACAGATACGCGACAGAATCACACAGCTACCCGATGGGAAGACCTTTGGGTATAACGATTTGCGTATTGCCAAAAAAGAATATACCACAGCGGCGAAAGCATTGGAGCGTCTGCAAAAGAAAGGCTTAATAAAGAAAGTATCCAAAGGCGTGTTTTATAAACCCGAACAGACCGTGTTTGGCGAGTTAAAACCCGACTACAGCGAGCTACTACGCCCTTATCTGTTTGAAAACGGTAAACGAGTAGCCTACGAAACCGGTACAGCGCTATATAATCGTTTGGGGCTGACCACGCAAATGGCTTTCCGCACTAAAATAGCCAGTCGGAGTAAACGCATCAATATTGATCGGGGGGTTTTAAAGGCAGATGCCGTAAAAAGCTATGCCGAAGTAACCGATAATAATTATGTTATTCTGGGTCTATTGGATGCATTTAAAGATATCAAACGTATCCCTGACAGTTCGGTCGCTCAGGCAATCCGGAGGCTAAGTGCTATTTTGGAAGCGTTAGACGCAAAGCGGCTCGAATCATTAATTAAATATGCCTTGGTCTATCCGCCCAGGGTAAGGGCTTTGGTAGGCGCTGTGTTGCAAAACAACGGTTATCGGGAAAAAGGGTTAGAAAGGCTAAAAGACAGCCTGAATCCGCTCACCACTGTCAAATTAGGCCTGAACGAATCCGAACTACCCACGAAGCGCAACTGGTATATCGAATGAGGCTGCATGAGAACATAAAACTATACAGGGACGCGATTCGGTTTACCGCGCAACAAATGAACCTGAAACCTGAATATGAGTTTGGTCCGGTTTTCATATAGCGAAAGCCCGTTGGATGACCTAAGGAAAAAGATAAGGCATACCTACGATTTGCACCAGCTACTCACCCAACAGGAGTTTTCCGACTTTCTCAATTCACCCGACTTTGAAACCATGATACTGAAAGTGGCTGCCGACGATGTGACCAGTTTTAGAAACAATAATAAGTGGTTAGCCTATCATCCGAATGAATCCATCATTTTAAAGATTTAGAAAATAGCTGGCGCGAGGTGCGCATCGCTTATACAGGCGATTTTAAAGACCTCGTATACGGAAAATTACCAGAGGAAGACGCCATTTTGACGACCCTGAAAATGATTGGAGCAAGGTTAAATAGCGTTACTTGGACCATTCAACCGTAACTTGTAGTTTTCCAGGAAATCCGCCACAAAAGTCGCTAAAAACAAAGCCCTAAATCAGGGAGATCGGGGGGTTCTAACTAACCAATTAGCTTCCAAAAAAGACGGTTTGACGAGTAGAAATTGTTCACTAATTTTAACGGCAAATTACGAAAGGGTCGACAAAACTGAAACCAACTATTTTATGATAACCGTAAACCCATACCTCTATTTCAACGGGAATTGCGAAGAGGCTTTTGATTTCTACAAATCAGTGTTTAAATGTGAATTCAATTATATCGGCCGATATAAAGATGTGCCGCAAACTAGCCGCGGGTTGTTTACGGAACAGGACCATAAGATTATGCACGTTTCGCTTCCGATCAGCAGCAAAACTACATTGATGGGTGCGGACAGTACCGCGCTGTTTAATCAACCGGTGTCAACGAGCAATTTCTCCTTATCGATCAGTACCGACAACAAAGAAGAGGCCGACACGCTATTTCAAAGCCTATCCGAGGATGGGGAAATAAAGCTACCAATGAACGAAACTTTCTGGGGTTCATACTACGGAATTGTAACCGACAAATTCGGAATCAATTGGAAGATAAGCTTCGAGTTGGACTGATTGGCAATTGGATTACCAATAAAAACACACTTGAATACCTGAGTGTACCTGATTATTTTGAATTTCGCGCTGACGGTACATATAGGGCGGATTTAGTTACTGGTCTTGTCACGGGTCGTTGGGAGATAAACGGAAATAAACTCTTGCTTACCGGGGCCAGCAAATTTGAGCTTTCCGAAGATGGCTTTGACATCCTTAAGCGCACCGGCAATGAGTTCGAATTCACCGACACATATTATCCTGAATTTGAAGCTCCCAATTCTTGGGAAGATCACCAATACAAAGGAGCGAAAGCAGAAATCACCTATTACCTGCAAAAGAAGTAGGCCTTCAATATTAATCGCCACTCCATATTGGGTGGTACGTCTAAGGAAATAGAAAATCTTTAAATATTGTCTGCACCGATGTAATCTCTGAAATAGACAGTCCCTCATGGCTTAGCCGTACTGTAATCTCCCAAAAAATTAGTTACGATAGTAAGTAGAAACTTAGTTGCCGATGATCTCCCAATAACCACCTTTGGCAGGGCCGATACGACGTAATTTTTTGTGCTTTTGCAATTGGCTGATATTGCGCTCTACCGAACGCTCAGTAATTCCCAGTAATCGCGCAAGCTCCGGTATCGTTATATCAGGATTACCCTGAATGTACGTTATAATTTTCCCCGACGTTTTCCCCGACGTTTTCCCCGACGTTTCCCCCGACGTTTTCCCTGTGTCGGCTAATCTTTCAGCATACACAATAACACGGAATCCATGCTGGAAATTTTCAAATTGAGGTGCTTTCAGCCCGTATTGTTCAAACGCCTCCCGGATTCGTCGAATCCCCGACCCGTACTTTTCGATAAGCTGCGCCTCCTTAAAAATTGCGGCAACTTTCCGGTTACGGGAATAGGACGAATACTCATCGGCCAGCAATTGCTCAATAGTAATAGTATCCGGCAGATGGCCGGGATTGAAGAACTCAATATAATCGTCAAAGATTTTTACCGATGAATCCCCACTGCTCATATAATCACGGTGGACAATCATATTAATGATAATTTCTCGTAACGCCGGCATAGGGTATTGCCAGCGCTCCTCGCGTTGCGGATCGCCAGTGATAATGTAACCTTTATTAATGTGCTTGCGAATGAACCCCAGCACTTCCTCCACTTCACTGAATAAGTCGCTGCGGACGGTCAACCCATCCTTGATACTGGTTGGTGTGGAGAAGCGGCCCAACTCAATGGCTGCCTGAAAGACATCATTTCTTGCAAACAACAGGAATCCGGCATTGCTGACCTTGCTATCCTTAATGAGTTCAAACTTCGTCAATACGGTAAGCGGGTCGTCGGTAAGCGGCGTCTCCTTACCCTGATTGCTCTTTTCGATAAATATTACAACCTTATCCAGCGATAGGTCATCGAGTACCCGATCCGGATTGATATAGCTATCCCAACTGGTATTGAAAGAGCGCAGATGCAGATCGGCGATTTCTGTCAACGAAAGTTGGTGATTGGCATTGTTTACTCGCTTGTAATACCGGCCTTTGAATGCAACGGGTTTGACCGGAAATTCTTTTACCGACAGTACGCCAACTTTGGTTCCGGCCAAGTCAATTTCATCGGCATCGGGAATAATACTGGGTTGGGTTTTATTCTTGATATCATTTACCCACTTCTGCAAAGACTCGCTACCCAACGTAAACCCTTTTAAAGGCTTGCCGCTATCATCAACACCCACCAATACCCGGCCGCCAACGCTATTGGCAAAAGCCGTAAGCGACTCAATGACCGCGTCGGTAAAGGAGCTTTTGAATTCAGTGTTTTGGTCTTCGCGTAAGCTGGTTTTTGGCATTTCCGTTTGGTATCTGGTGTTACTATTGGGTGCTCAAAGATAACTATTCTTGAATGAAATGCTGCAAAAAAGCTGTATTCGCGCGCGTGCAATTTCCCTAAGTGTAGTTTACGGAAGTGCTTAATACATGGATTAAGAAAATGCGAAGATACTGGATTGGGGCGCAGAGAACGGCCAGAGAGCGTAGCAAAATAAAGCCCCGAAACGGGTAGAATCGGGGCCTGTTAACTAACCAATTATAAACCTAAATTATGAACCCGACATGATTTAAATAATTATTAAATCACGAAGGGATAAGAATTATTTAAATCATCAAAGGCTCCATCTGACCACTAAAAATCACATCAGTTAAAAAAGAGAAACCCGCTACTCTGAAAGTAACGGGTCTCCGCCCCAATGGGGTTAGGGGCTATCAACCTAAACCTGATTCTAAAACGAAGGAAACGGCGGATTGTTTTGTTGGACGCATGATTTAATTTTTCAATGCGCCGTTTTGTGGCGTGGTTTGCCCGACTAGCTGACCTTTTCGCCATCAAATGAAAAAACTGTCGTTCATCACACAAGCGGGTTGCTTGTCACAAAGCATAGCGCGAATTGGGCGGTTCATCACCGGGAAATGGTCAGCTCGTCACAAAAACTTCGGGATCAGTTATCTCCATAAATGAGGGTTCGACCCTTACGGTTCTTGGATTTGATACAGATAACTGGACTTTTTGGCACCTCCCTATTTTCACAACTCAATTTCTCGTTCTATACTGATTTGCTCCAAAAAAGTTTCATCGTGAGAAATAACAAGTAATGTTCCTCGATACTCGTTAATGGCATTAGTTAATAGCGCTATATTCTGAATATCCAGATTATTGGTCGGCTCGTCCAAAATAATAATGTCGGGCGAGTGATTACTAATATGTAAACAGCATAACATTAAGCGCATTCTTTCCCCTCCACTCAAAGAACGGCAAGACTTGTCCCAATCTTCTTTGGTAAATAAAAAGCGGTTTAATCTCGTCTTAATTTCGTGTTCCTGCAATGCGGAAGTATTAAAGCGTTGTGCCTGTTCGTAAACGTTCAGATCATTACTTATCAGGGAATAATCTTGGTCAATATAAACCGCCTTGTTTGCTGCAATAAAAACCCTACCGATTTGTGGTGTGAGGTTTCCCAAAATCACGTTTACCAACGTCGTTTTTCCCGAGCCATTTGCACCCTTTATGGCGATACGTTCGCCGCTAACAAGTTGAAAATTCAGATTTTCCTCCCATAAGTATTTTTCGTTTTCATAGGCGAAATTGATGGCTTCTGCTGCAAAAATATTCTTGCCTTTGTGCAGTTTTGAATGGTCAAAATCGAGCTTCATTTGGTCGGTTTCAGAAAGAGAAGAACGTAAGTTTTGAAGTTCCTGCCTGATATTCCCGATTTTTTCTGCGTGAACGCCTTTCAATTTTGAAGTGCTGTTTTCAGCGTTGTTTCGTAAGGTATTCATCATGATCCGGGCAACGCCTGATTTTTCTTGTTTGCCTTTTCCTCGGCTATCTAATTTTTGTTGTCGTTCCAGTGTCTCCCGTTCTTTCTCTCTGGCTTTTTTCAATGCTCTTTCTTTGCTTTGAATATCGTGGCTCAACGCATTCGTTTCAATCTTTTTCTGTTCCTCATAAAAATCGTAATTCCCTCCGTAAACCTTAATTCCGCTTTTGTTTAACTCGCAGACGGCACCTAATAGGTTTAGTAATTTTCGGTCGTGGCTTACGATGATTAAAGTGCTTTTGGTTGATTGTATGAAATCATATAATAATTGTCTTGCCGAAGTATCCAAATGATTGCTTGGCTCGTCTAGCAAAACCAATTCGGGCTGATGGATGGAAATACCTGCAAGGAAGACTTTTGTTTTCTGCCCCCCACTCAATGTTCCCATTTTTTGCGACAAATCTAAATCAGAAAGTTGCCAATATTGCAAAACTTCATTACAACGGTTTTCTACCGTCCAGTCGTCATTCAGTATATTAAAGTTTTCTTCGTTTATACTTCCATTCAGAATTGCTGTTAGCGCATTTAGTTTGTTTTCAATCCGCAGGGCTTGTGCAATGGTCAACTGATTGAACTGCCCGAAAATCTGCGGGATATAATAAGGCGCCGTATCGATATTTACCTGTCCGTCGGACGGTTGAAGTTCTTTGGAAATAATTTTCAGCAACGTGGATTTTCCTACGCCGTTGTTCCCAATTAGCGCTATTTTGTCGTAATTGTTTACGGTAAGATTGATGTCGCTAAACAGTAAATCCTTGTTGAGATGTGTGTATGATAAATTGTGAATAGTAAGCATAATTTCTTTCTTTTAGGAATTAAACAATAGCACAACCGTTTTTACGGCCGTCACTCTTATTTGCCTGAAAGAAATTATTTTACATTTTTCGCTTACGTTATGTTTTGTACGGCAAACGTACGAAATAATTTTTTATGACGTCCGCTTTATCCCAATGTGGTGATCCCCCAAAAGGAACTGCTACCCCATTAATCTGGTAAGTCTTTATTTTTTAAGCGTCGACAGCAATTCATCCAACTGTTGGAAATCAACGGTCATACCTTCAATAAAGCCCATTTCGATTTCCTTTTCTAGGTCGGTAAGCGTATCGTAGGTCATCAGCATATCTACGCGCACTTTATGATCTGCCGGCACAAAGGTATTCTCCCATAGGTTTTGTGGAAGTGCCGGATTTAGTACGCCGTTTTCGTCGCTGAATCCACCTTTTGATGAAAAGAATTTCTCTTTTATAATGGCCACGAAATCGCTTCTGCTCCAATGTTTTTCACCTTCAGGGCTTACCATTGCATAAAGCCAAAAGCCGCCTTCTCGGAAATCCATTGTTTTCGTCTCCGCTCTCCAAGGTTGCGGACCCCACCATTGGTCCAGTAGTTCCGGTGTTGTCCATGCCTGCCATACCAGTTCAAGACTTGCATCAAATTCTCGGGTGATGCGAATGGTGTTGTTTTCTTTGTTGACAATGAAGTCAAATAAGGGATTGTTGCTCATGATTACTTGTTTTTAATAGTTCCCAATAAATCATCCAATTGGCTGAAGCGTGTTTCCCAGATTTTGCGGAACTGCTCCAACCAGTTGTCTATTTCTTTCATTTTATCAATTTCAAGCTGGTAATAGATTTCCCTGCCTCTTTGCTCCTGTTTTATCAACTCACATTCGGTTAAAATGCGGAGGTGATTTGAAATCGCCTGTCTCGTGGTATTGAAATTTTCGGCAATAGCATTGGGCGTCATTGCCTGCAAGGCGATTAGAGCAATGATCGCCCGCCTCGTCGGGTCGGCTATGGCCTGAAAAACATCTCGTCTTGTTTTCATTATGCAAGCATTTGATTGCAAATATAAATGCAATCATTTGATTTCGCAAATTTTTCCGATACTTTTTATCCGGTAGTTTCACCCACCTCTTACTTGTGAACGTATGCTTCGAAAAAGAGGATTAATGGACCTAGAAATTCCATACTTTTGTTATATGGCATCGGTACAGGAAGTAGACTTGCATCTCAAGGCGTTCATGCGCAACACGTCAGGGCTAAGCAACGAGCGAATGGTACAGTTAAGCATCGAGCGTATGCGGGCGGCACTTGATAAGGCCATTGACCAGCGCCAACGGGAAATCCGCTTCATCCATGGGCATGGAACCGGCACTTTGCGCGAACGGGTATACCACGAACTGCGGGTTTACCAGCAAAAGGGCCTTATCGAATCGTTTGAACCCTCGTTTTTCAATCCGGGAGCTGTTCAAGTGATTATCCATTATGGATAAGGGCCTGAAATACGAAAAAAGTACGGCTGCTAATCGAAACCAGCAAAATATCGTTCTCTAAAAGCCCGAGGAGCCAATCCGGTGATGGTACTAAATTGCTTATTGAAATTGGATATGCTGTTGTAGCCACACTCATAGCCGATTTCAGAGATTGACTTGTCGGAAACAAACATACCCCAATTTCAAGATTACCACCTTTTACAACGAGGTAAGCATGACGGATATACAGGGTGTGGATTTTGATTATCAAGGCCTAATAAGTCCAACAGCTATCGCAGCGCATCTATACGACGCTACAGACTACTATATATGTGGCCCTGCACCGATGCTGGACTTTGTAAGGGAGGAACTGGTTGCTGCAGGGGTAAACGCTACATCGGTTCATACCGAATCTTTCCACTCGGACCTGGACAGCGCCACTACCGAGCAGGTTTTACCATCCAACAGTGGAACGAATGCGGAGATACGTACCATCAGGTTTTGTAAATCCGGTAAAACGTTCCAATGGGACAGCCGATTTACTTCTATACTGGAGTTTGCCGAGGCAAATGATATCGAAATCAGCTCGGGTTGCCTATTTGGTGATTGCGGCACCTGCCTTACTACGATACAAGAAGGCACCATTAAATATACCCACCCTACCATGGTGAAACCCAATACAGGGCAATGCTTACCTTGTAGTTGCGTACCGACCAGTGACCTTATTTTAGACGCATGAAATTTACATGTAAACGACATGATGATACTCAAAACCACTAAACCCTGACTTACCGACGGCAAAAAGGATTAAGGCAGACAAACAGGTACACATTACTGAAAATAACATACATTGTGACCCTCTTCAAAACAATCTTCACCAGGGACTGCCTATTTTTAGATATCTATAATTGGGATAATAGCCTGGAGAAAAAAGAAGACGCCATCAAAGCCGTACGTGAGGTCATCCGGCAATGGCCAGCAAGGGAACAGGGTTGGAACGCGCGCGCATCCCAGTAAAAAACCGTCCCGCCTGAGGCGGGACGGCGAACCACAAATTAATATGCCCAAACACACTAAGGCATACTGATACGGCTTTTCTCCTCACTCTGGGTCTCACGGCGGGCGCCGTTCTTGAGGCTACCAAAGTTGACGGTTAGGGTAAGCCGCGCAACCCTTGTTTCGTTTTTCTGATTGATAATGGCATGCAAGCCCCCAAAGTGCGTACGTACGTCCTGCACACGGGTATCGAAAACATCGCTGACCGAAAATTTAAGGTTTACCTTCTTATCGTAAAACGACTTGTTCAACCCGGCATCGATAGACCATTGCGCACCAATGCGATACACGCTGTAGATCAGTGACGAGCGGTAATTCGCCGATGCTTCTGCTGTAAAGGTTGGCCATATCGTAAAGGTATGGTTGCTACGCAACTGCCAAGCAAACTGCCCCTGATGAAGCTGCTCGCCATTCAACGGCCCATCAAAAGCCATGTAAAAGGCATTCAGATTGTTGTTGGTGTCCCACCATTTTGCGATTTTCACCGGCGCATTCACGTTGGCATACCAGACGTCCTGTTTGGCAAGATTATCCCGCGATACCCACGTCTGTTTTGTTTCGTCATTCTGATTCATCGATTCGGCAATGACGTCATTTGTGCGACTGTAGCCCGCGCTCAGGTTATAGCGCTGCAATAGGGTGTACGACAGGTCGAAGGCATGGGTATATTCCGGCCGTAGGTACGGATTTCCTTTTTCGAAGGTATACTGATCGAGGAAGTACTCGAAGGGGTTAAGATTTCCGTAATTCGGCCTGTTGATGCGTTTGCTATAAGACAAACCGAATTGGTGATTGTCCGAGAGGTTGTAATTCACGAACACACTGGGGAAGAAGTCGATATAGTCACGCTTGATGCGGTTGGCCAACGTAATGGAGTTGCCATCCGAAACGGTATACTCGCTACGGAGCCCAGCCTGGATATCCCATTTACCCAACTGGGTATGGTAGTTGAGGTAGGCAGCGGCCACCTGTTCTTCATATACGAAGTGATTGGTACGGTTCCCGGCATTTTGCCACACGCCGCCCACCCGGTTTTCAAAGCGCATGTCGTTGTCGGATGCTACGTTGCTGTACTTCACCCCGGCTTCCAGCTTATTATCCTTACCGAATGGGTGAGTGTAATCCACTTTGGCCACGCGGATATCGATGATGGTAGGCATGTCGCTGCGCGACAGCAACGGCTCGTCTTTCATGTCGCCCGAGGGCAAGAAGAGCGTATTGTTGTAGTTGGCTTTGTTGTGATTCGAAAAGCGGGAGATGTCTACATCGGCCACCAATTTACGACCATTGGTGTCTATCGTGAACTGGTTGTTGACATTCACCGCCAAGCTCGTATAACGGCCATCGAAAATCGACGCGGTGGTAAGCGTCGAGTCCGGCGACAGGATGGTTTGGCCAATGAGGGTATGGCTCGAATTGTTGTTGTCGTTGCCACTGGCATACCCGTTGAGCGATATGCCGATCACGTTACGGTCGGACGTTTGGTAATCGACGCCGCCCCGGTAAGCGTGGCTCGAATGATGTCGTATAAAGTCGGTGTACTGCTGGAAATCGGTATTGGCTCCGCCGGGTAATGAAATGGACCGGAAAATATCGATTTCATTACCTCCCCGATTGTTCATGTAGCTATACGTGCCATATACATTCACTGGGCCTTGCTTATGGTTCAGGTTGAGCGATGTGTTGGCCTTATGGCCGAATCCGTAGCCGGCGCCCAGTGTCAGCGAACCATTGGTACCCGCCAACCGATTTTTTTTGAGCACAATATTGATCATACCTGCTGTTCCCGAGGCATCGTACTTGGAAGACGGATTGGTAATCAGCTCGATCGATTTGATGGTGTTACCATCCGTATTCCGGAGGAAATTGGCCAATTGTTCGGCTGAGAGATGGGTTTGCCTGCCGTCGATCATCACCGTGACACCTTGCTTTCCCATGAGGCTGATGTTGTCGTCCTTATCTACGGTTACACCGGGTGAGCGCTCAAGAATATCCATCGCGGTATTGCCCGCTGCCAAGGTGGAGTTCTCTACATTCACCACCAACATATCGGCCCGGCGTTCCACCAAGGGCTGTTGGGGTGCTGCCACGGTCACCTCCTCCAACACGGTATTGCCACTATTTAGCACCAATGTACCAACGGTCGTGCTACTTGCGGCCGATGTAACCACAATCGGTTCGCTGGCCCCATCGTCATAGCCAACAAGTACAGCGGTAACGCGGTAGCTACCCGGTGCAATGCCCGCAAACGTAAACCCACCCTGCTTGTCGGGAAAGACGGTACGGACAACCGTTGAGTCTTTCATATTCAACAGGTGCACGGTCGCCAAGTCGAGTGGTTGGGCCTGTTCATCAACCACCTTCCCGGCAAGGGTTGCCTGCTGGGCGTACACGCCAGCACCGCAGCAAACAAGGAGTGCAGTTATCACTATATAAAATTGGTTCATCAGAAAAATATTATTCATTCTTTATTCAGTGGCATCAATAAGCGCTCGCATGAAGCGGTGCATAACACTCCCCTGTCAAAAAGCATCCATCTTTTCAACCTGCTGTAAATTAGGTATGTTACGTATTGCTTATTTTAATTTAACGAACAGGCATTGCAACTATAAACCATTTCGGTTTTGCCCATGTTCTCGCGTTTTTTCGTTATTGAGCCGCGCACGTTGTTGGTAAGACGCATTGACGAATCGAAAAGTTGCATCGTTGCCCAAATAATTTTTAACATCCATCTATATGGCCCCTTTTGACGGACACCTAGTTGACAGCCGCTACGGTGTCGATAGCTGCGCGGGGCACGCTGTCTATACGAACGGTATCGATAATCGTTGGTGTTTCCGCGGGGAGTGGAGGTGCAATTGCACATTTCAAGCCGGAAGCTGTCATCACCCACTCCGTTTTATCAGGCCGATCCGACTCATCGTAATTTTCGGCGCACTGATTGAACGGCAGGTCGTAGATATGGCGTTGTAAATCCCTGTCGATGATCAATCTGGCCCCTACCGGGATATTCAGCTTAAGATGGAGTTGTTGATCGCGCATCAGGTCGTCATTAGCAATACGGAAGTGGCTACCAAACACGAGTGTGTCGCCGTGTTGTTGAAAATCGTAATCGATTTTTCCGGCCCGCTCAGCTGCCCGTTCGTACGTGGCCCCATGTGCCGAATACTCGTAAGTAAGTGAGGGCGTTTGGAGGGAATCCACTTTTACGATGCGCATATACATACGGCTTTGCCCCTCAAGGATATTCCGGTTGCGGATGACGGCCCGCTCACGGATACTGGATATCCGGTCTGACGAATCGCGCTGGAGACGGATTACCGTCATATCGTTTCTTGTAAGGCGGTACGCCGGGTGCTTTTCCAACGACCGCTCTTCCACTACGGTACTTTCCTCACGGAAATCGTTGAGTGTACGTGTGGCATATACCACGGTGAAGCCCACGGCAATCAACCATACGATCAACAACGTAAACCCGGTGTATTGCCCCATGGCACTCCGGTTAAACAAGATCCGTATGATCAGGGCCACCAATGCAATGAATGGGATGATGGCTACGACCAGGGCACCGACCAGCATCGGCGTACGAAAATCCGGCTCGATCACATTGAGCGGAAACATAGCCATACCGACACCGTTTCCGAAGAACCCGAAACTAGCGATGATGGCGACTACCAACACGATTAGTCCGCCACACAACCCGACGATTACGAGTACGCCGAGGATTTTCACCAATATGACAAATGCGCGCACCAAAAAATTTCCAGCCGAGTTGAGTCCGCGCCTAATACCCGCCTCGGCTCCGGTAAAATTTGAACGGAGGCCCTCCATCTCCTCCTGAAAACTACGTTTGAAATTCTGCAGATTGGGTGCTTCGCCACGCATGGCCATGCGGTCGGCGCGCGTACGGGCCAAGGGCATCACGATCCAAAGGATGATGTAAAGCAGGAAACCCGTACCGCCAAAGATAAACAGCAGTACCAGGATCAGCCTCACCCACCTTGCTTCGATGGCAAAATAATGCCCCAGTCCGCTACAGACACCGCCGAACACTTTGTCGTCGGGGTCACGCATCAGTTTACGTTCCCCACTGTGTGGTGCAAAATCGTATCCTTCGGCCGATGCATAGCCTTCTTCCTGCCCTTCGGTTTCAAAGTCGCTCACCCGTCCCATTTGGGCGATGACATCGTTGACATCCTGCATGGTTACGACTTCCTTTTTGCCCTGCACGATGCGGTCGTTAAACATCTCCGCAATGCGGTTCTCGATGTCGCCCACGATCTCATGGCTATCCGCTGTATTCCCGAAGTGCTTCTTCACCTCGATCATATAGGAGCGCAACACGTCATAGGCATCCTCTTCGATGTGGAAGACGATTCCGTTTATGTTAATGATGATGGTCCTGTTCATTTTCTTGTGGTTTTTATTGTCTTTTTGTTTGCTATTGCTATTTGCCTTTCTGCTGTCTACTAGTTGCTTTTTTCTTCCGGATCGCTTCCCGCCACACTGTTCGGTTCTTCCCCACCCGCTGCTTGCAGTCGCCCCGCCATCGAGGTCTGCACGGCAAAAACCAGTTCCTCCCAAGTGGTGTCCAACTTATTGAGTACTTCAGTTCCGGCCGGTGTGATTTGATAATACTTGCGGGGGGGGCCAGATGTGGATTCTTTCCAAACATAGCTGAGCAGCCCGTTGTTTTTTAGCCGGGTAAGCAAAGGATATAACGTACCCTCTACCACCAATAACCGCGCTTTCTTAAGCTCGCCAATGATGTCTGAGGCGTATATCTCGCCTCGCGAGATAATCGAAAGGATACAGTATTCGAGTATCCCCTTCCTCATTTGGGTTTGCGTGTTGTCTACTATCATAATGCAAAGATATATGTTTTAGTTTGTACTATGCAATACATAGTAGTATATACTTTTATAAAATCCTGATATTCAGAGTAAAAAATTTAAGTCGCATTGAAAATGAGTAGGCAAGGAAATAGCTATTCATCGAAAAAGCCACGATGGCTGGGGTGATGGCACCCACCATCGTGGCTTTATTTTCCGGCGTTGGCGACTGTTATCAGTAGCCCGGGTTCTGCTCCAAATTCGGGTTTACCGCAATTTGCTGGCTCGGAATGGGATATACCAGGGTGTGCGGACCTGCATCAGCAGGTTTCTCCTGCCAAGGCTCCAAAAATTTGCCAAACCGGATGAGGTCCTGCCGTCTCCAGCCCTCCCAATACAGTTCGCGTCCACGTTCATCGAGCAGGTTGTCGAGGGTTAACTCGGTAAACGGCCCTACACCTCTATTTTCGCGGATGTCGTTTACCAAGGCGAGCGCCTCCGCCGCAGAACCGGTGCCACTGCGTAATATAGCCTCTGCTTGCATTAGCAGCACATCTGCATACCGGAATACCACCCAGTCATTATTACGTTGGCCCGACGGCACACTATAGTCGAACGCATACTTCATTACCCGGATGCCGGCGGTCTCCAGGGTATTGCCCGAAGTTCTGAGCGTTACCTCAGGCGTAAATACCAGCGGTTGCGACGATGGATTTCTCGCCATCAGGGGTTCATCGGTTTCTAAATTATACTGCTGGCCAACGAGAAACCCGACATTACGCCGCTCTCCGGGGTTATCCATCGTATCAGCCGGATATGCATAGTAAATGCCCACCCGCTCATCCTCCGCCTCAAACAGACCGTAGTAGTCTGATAGGGTACACCAGCCGTTCCATCCACCCGGCGTCATATTGTAATGGGCTATCGTATTCCATGTTCGGTCCACACTTCCACCCCGCACGCCAAACTCGTTGTGGAGCGTAAAAATATTCTCTGTGGAAACCGCATCGTTATTCGGCGCGAAATTGTCGAAGTACTTCCCTGCTGGCGAAATGGTGTATTCACCACTCCCGGTGATATCCTCAGCCAGCGTAATTACTTGGTTCATGTCAGTTACATCAAACGTCGGATTTTCGCGGTTCAGGAACGTGCCTTTGTTCAGATACAATTTCATGAGCAACGCCCGGGCAGCGTTCTGATTGGCTACATATGCCTCACCTGAGCTTGGAAGGTCGCCCATGATGGCGGTCAGTTCGTTAGCAATAAAATCAATGGCATCCTGCGTTTGCAACGTTTCTGGCGGTACGCGAAAATCATCCAGCTCTTCGCGATAAGGCACCATACCCCATAGGCTCAATACGTCATACATGCTTAGTGCGCGGATAAAGCGGGCTTCAGCGGCTTGCCGTGGGGTAGGGTCACTACGTAACACGTTCGACGCCTGAAACTGAGCACCAAGCAAACTAACGAATGTACTGTTCATAAAGGAGTTGTCAGGGTTCCACGTATGCTGGTGGATAGCCCGATAAATTCCATTGTCGTCCCAGTCGCCGCCCCGGGTAGGTGCCATGGCCGCATCGGTGGAAATTTCTTCAAGCACCCACCGTTGATCTTGGTGGTAGGGGGTATTCAGGGCGGTATAGGCACCGATCAGCAGATCGGCCGTATTCACATTCGACACCCCTTGTTCCAGCTCGCTCCGAAGCTGCTCATTCAGGTCGGTACAGGAAAAAGACCAGCCTGCAACAACTAATACGACAACGCGATATATTTTTAATGTCTTCATGGTTCCAACATTTTACAGTGAAAAATTAAGGCCCAACAAAAATGTCCGTGCCGGTGGATAGGGAATGTACTCAATGCCAAGCGAGGGTATTCCGTCTGTGGTACCATCGGTGTTTACCTCGGGATCAAACCCATTGTACCCTGTAAAGACGAACAGGTTTTGGCCGGTGAGTGAAACGTTTACATTACGTATACCCCCGAGGTTTCCCACGTTGTAGCTCAAGGTCAGGTTCGACAACTTCAGGAAATCACCTTTCTCTAGGTAACGGGTTGAGGGTGCAGCCGAGTTGGACGTGGATTCACCCGCTTGTTGATCGAAGTTAACTTTTGCAATATTCCGATTAGACAAATTGTTTACACCCAACACCGTAGCCATCGTATTATTGAAGAGGTAATGGCCAAAGGCGCCGTGCATATTAAGGGTTGCTGTAATCCGCTTGTAAGTAACATCAGTGGATATGCCTAACAACGATGTGGGATTAGGGCTGTCTACGTAAAACTTATTCAACGCGGGGTCTACCGCTGTGCTGACGTCACCGTCCAACCCACGGTACATGCTCATGCCGGTTGTAGGGTCTATACCTTCAAACCGGGCCAAATACCACACGTTCAGCGGTTGGCCACTCACCATCCGCTGCCCGAGTACACCCGAGAAACCCTGCCCCCGCAGTGCTGCGGTTTCATAATAACCCAATAAACCGTTAACCTCATTTCGCAGCAATGTCGCGTTGGCGGACAGGTTCCAAATCCAGTTATCGTTCTGGATAATATTGCCGAACAAGGCGAGCTCTACGCCTTCGTTAACGATTTCACCATCTAGATTGACCCAAATCCGGCCCGCAGGTGCCGGCTGGGCGAGTGTTTGTTCAAATAGGGCATCGGTGGTGGATTTCTTAAAATAGTCAATAGACCCTGAAAGCCGTTCTTGGAAAAGCCCGAAATCGATACCGGCATTGATGGTTGCCGAACTCTCCCATCGCAGGTTCGGATTACCGAAATTTTCCTGACTAATACTCTGGGCATCGAATACGTAGCGATCTTTCGAAGCACCCGATGGGAATTCCTGATTACCGGTTTGCCCCCAACCCAGTCGGACTTTCAAGTTGCTGATGTGCTCACTATCCTGCATAAACGCCTCATTGGAGACGTTCCACGCGAACGCCAACGATGGAAAGTTAGCGTACTTATTGTTTTCTCCAAACTTGGTGGAGCCGTCGCGGCGGATGGTTCCGGTTAATAGGTAGCGATCCGCATAGTTGAATGCTGCACGGGCAAAGAACGACTGCAATTCGTTGGTCGGGTACCGGTAAGAATTAATCGATCGGTTACTGGCTATGGCATAATCGAGGTAGTCATAGTAGTCGAGGTCACCCAGTTCGGAAAAGCCGGTTCCGCTTTCCGAATTCCATCGTGTATCGAAGCTCAGGTATTCATAGCCCACCACGGCATTCAGGTTGAGATCCGTTGCAATATCTTTGTTGAATGACAACGTATGAGTGAGCTGGTGGTTGGTCTCGAAATCATTGCCAATGAACGCACCTCCGTTATTCACATTGCTCGGGTTAATCATCCCCGCGATAAACCGCCCCGTGCGCCTACCTGTTTGCCTGGTGAAACTGTACAACAGCTTATACTCCAGCTCGTCGGTTATTTTATAGGAGGGTGCAAAGCTCGCTAAAATGGTATTGACCACCGCGATGTCCTTGTATGCTTCGAGTGCAGTCAATGGGTTAATAAGCGAAGGTGATTGATAAGCCAATTCGCCGTCACTATCCCGCAGCGGCAATGTGGGGTTCCATTGCAGCGCTTGGGAGATGACGTTTCCCTCGAATCCAACACCGTAATCGATTGGCGCAATGTTTTCATTATTCTGTGTGGCCAGCAAGTTCATGTCGAGTCCCAGCTTCTTGCTTTCCAAGAAGCGGAAACTGCTGCTCAGATTGGCTGTATATTTACGCAGCCGGGAGGTTTCAATTATTCCGTTTTGATCCAGGTAGCCTGCAGAAACCCGATAACGACCGTCGGCATTTCCGCCCGATACATCCACGTTATAATTTTGGGTCATGGCCGTCCGGGTAATTGCATCAAAAGCATAGACATTCCCACCGTGGTCGGCTTGGGTATCGTCTGGTGTATAAAATTGCACGGCTTGCCTGAACTCATCGGCGGAGAGTACCTCAGGTTTCTTCAACAATGTGGAAAAGCCGGTAGACGCCATCACGTTCAGTATGGGTGTCCCCGTTTGTCCACGTTTGGTGGTGATAATCACGACGCCGTTGGCACCACGTGAGCCGTATATCGCGGTTGCAGATGCATCCTTCAAAATATCCATACTGGCGATATCATTCGGGTTGAGGTAACTGAGTGGGTTACCACCGTCAGACCCGTATCCGCCGGATCCGCCCGGCCGTGCGGATGTACCCGATAGCGGAATGCCATCCACCACGAACAGCGGGTTGTTTCCGGCACGGATGGATGAATTACCCCGTATCCGCACGGTAGTAGCTCCACCCGGCTGGCCGGTGTTGTTGATGACCATCACGCCCGCTGTTCGTCCTTGTATCAATTGGTCGGGTGCCGCAATAACGCCTTTGTTGAAATCCTTGGCCTGCACCGACGCTACCGAGCCGGTGAGATCCCTACGCCTCGCCGTACCGTAACCGATTACGACTACCTCGTCCAAGCTTTCCCCGCTCGATGTGAGGCCGAAATCGACCACTTGCACCGACCCCGATACCGTGACGGTACGTTCGGCTTGTTCATAACCAATGTAGGATACCGTGAGGGTATAGCTACCATCCGGAATGCCGGTAAAGGAATAATTTCCTTGCTCATTCGTTCCGGCCTGCCGGTTCAATTCAACAATGTGCACGGACGCACCAACCAGCGGTTGCTGGCTTTCGTCCAATACTTTACCTTGTATGCCACCTGTTTGGGCATACCCTGGCATGGCCCATAGCAATGCCAACAACGCACAAACGAAACCGCCTACGCGCCGAAAAAAGAATACAACTGTTTTCATAATGCTTTGTTTGTTAATAATTGGTTATTGATCACGGGTTCATGATGATCAAAAGCCGTTGATCGACGGTTTACCGTCAAGCACTGCTTTCCTAACAAAGAGGGTGTTGATTTGTTTTTTTAAGGAATATTCTTTTTTACTGCTTCTTCAACAACCACTTTCTATAGCGGTGGAGGGCAAACATCACCACACCCGCTATCACGGCACAGGTTGTTAGCGGGTGGCCTTGGGGCAATGCGAGTAAGCAGATGAGGCAGAATACCACCACGAAGACGTACAAGTAACTAAAGTAAGGGTGTTTGATAAGGCTTTGTAGTCTTCCCATGGTTGTTCCTATCGCGCTACGGGCTCAACCCGCAGCCCCACATCCGCAACCTCGCGCAGTGGGTTTTCGCGCATGTTTTGCTCAATGATAAAGTGGTATAGCCCTGTATCCGGAAAATGGATATTTTGCCTGATGAGTTCCTGATGGGCATACATGCTACCGGTACTGCGGCCCAACCAACGGCCATCAGGAGCGGCAAGGCGCAGTTCAAACCGTTCCGTCGTGTCTTTGATACCCGGCCCCGACTGGTGCACAAGCAGGAAAATATTCGAATACCGGTAGTCGGGCGTATGGCGTAGGTTCAGGTAGATATTATACCGTTGGCCCGTGTCGGTAATATGTGCTGTCAGTCGGGGTTGGTCGTCATAATGCCAAGTGTTGTCGGCAATGGCTACGTTCTTGTCTACCACGGCCGTATCTGTACACGATATAACCAGTATGCCTAATGCAAAAACCAATCGCCATATTGTCGATCCGTGCTGCATGGACTATTGGTTTGGGGTTCCACCGGGTTGTTGTGTTCCTCCTGACTTACCACGGCGGTTGCCCCGGAACCGTTTTTTCGATTTCGGTTTCCCCTCGTCAGCGGGAGACGGTGGAGTCGACTGCCCCGCATTGCGTGCCTTATTTTCGGGTTTAGGCCCCGGTCGTTGCCCCTCGGGCTTCTGCTTGCCTTTACTGCGGCGCTTTTTCTTATTGCGCTCATCCAAACGTGTCAAGCTATCCTGGCCTACCACATTCTCGTAGTCGTAACTTACAGGTTTCTCTTCCACGACTTCCTCCAGCACGACAGCGCCAATTTCTTCCGGTCTCACCCCTTCTTTATTGAGCTGGTGGATTTCTTTTACACGGTCGGTGGTCAGCGGAATCCAGTTTTCCTCTCCGGGATAGGTAAACCACATCAGTTTTTTGAAGATATCCGTTTTCTGCAGGTATGCCGTTCCGCGCTGTGTTTCTATCCGCTCGATGTTGTTGGGAATATCTTTGAGCGCATCCATGTAGCTGTCCAGCTCGTAGTTGAGGCAGCATTTTAGCTTCCCACACTGACCCGCGAGCTTAAGTGTATTGAGTGACAGATTTTGGTACCGCGCTGCGGAAGTTGATACGGTTTTGAAGTCTGTGAGCCAAGTGGAGCAACAGAGCTCACGCCCACAGGAGCCAATCCCCCCCAGCCGGCTGGCTTCTTGCCGCATACCAATCTGGCGCATCTCGATACGGATACGGAACGCTTCCGCCATACGTTTGATGAGTTCCCGAAAGTCTACCCGCCCTTCGGCCGTATAATAAAAGGTAGCCTTGCTTTTGTCGCCCTGGTAGTCTACGTCGCTGATTTTCATCGATAACCCCAAGTCTAGCGCCAGCTTGCGGGCGCGATGCATGGTTTCCCACTCCAGGTCTTTCGCCGCTTGCCATTTTTTGATATCGGCGTCGGTTACCTTACGGTATATCTTTTTGGTTACGCTTTCTGCGGTCACTTTATTCTTTTTCAGCTGAAGACGCACCAATTCACCGGTCACTGATACATGGCCGATATCGTATCCTCCCGTATTGGGTTCTACGGCTACCATTTCGCCCATTTCGAGGTAAAGGTTCTCGTGGTTGACGTAAAATTCTTTCCGGGATCCCTTAAACCGGACCTCCACAATATCGAAGGGTTTATAATTTGTTGGCATGTCCATGTCGGCCAGCCAATCGTATACATTCAACTTATTACATCCGCTCGTGCCGCAGGTACCGTGATTCTGGCAACCTGCCGGTGCAGTACCAGCAGTACCACACCCGCCGCCGGATGAGCAACTGCTACATCCCATAATTATCGCTATATATAGAGTCCACCTGCCGGCGGAACGTTTGATACTTAAAAATTAAAACTAACTGCAAAGATAAATCTAAAAACAATATTTTCGGATTCGCATTGCGTTCAATATGATAGTGTGCCTCTTCGAGCAACCGTACCGTTTCTTCCACCTGTCCCAATTGGTAATGCTTGCCAAACTTCTGCACGAAATCCAATTCGGCGGCGGGTAAGTGAATCATTTGCAGCATGCCGGCCTTTAACAATACCGCCTGCCGCATCATATTAATGGCGTAAAGTAAGAAACTTTTTTGATTTTCGCGGCCCAACTTCAACAATTCATCCTCGCAGGCCTTGATGATGTCCGCACCGGCATCCATTACACAGTAGCGCAGCCAGCGTACCATAAGGTTGAAATAACCGTTATTATCTTCACCCAGCAGGTTGATGGCCTGTTGCAGGTTTCCGTTGCTGATGAACGCAATTTCGTTGGCCTGGTGTTCGCTCACACCGTGCATGCCTACCAAGTAACGACTTACACTGGCGTTATCCAGGCGGTTTATCTTCACCAACTGTGTGCGTGATATAATGGTATTCAATATTTTATCAGGGTTCTCGGCCACCAAAAGGAATAATGTGTTTTCCGGAGGTTCCTCGATAAGTTTCAGCAGCGCATTGCCCTGGGTATCCAGGTACTCGGGCAGCCACATGATGAGCACCTTGTACTTCGCTTCAAAGGCTTTCAGGCTCAGTTTTTTGATGATATGATGCGCTTCGGCAATGTTGATGTTTGCCTGTTTGTTTTCGGCATCCAGTTGGTCCCTCCAATATCCGATACCCATATATGGGTTGCTTAAAAAAGCTTTGCGCCAAGCTTCCGCATATGTTGCGGCGGTATCTTCCTTATGTTTTGCAAAAAAAGGATAGGATAGGTGGAGGTCGGGGTGTATTAACTTGTTGTATTTGCGGCAAGATGCACATTCGCCACAACTATCGGTCGGTTGCCGGTTTTCACAGTTGAGGTATTGGGCGTAGGCTACGGCCAACGGCAAGCTTCCGCTCCCCTCCGGCCCTAAAAAAAGCTGCGCATGGCTTACCCGATTTTCCTGCACGGTATTAATCAGGTGTCGTTTCACCGCTTCTTGCCCGCCTATTTCCTTGAATAACATGCGTTCTCTACTGTATTTGTCCGTTAGACCCTCAGCATCATTCATGCCACGGGCCCGATTTTCCAAAGGTACGTAAAAGGTGGGGAATGTTGGTAGCTTTCGGCAGGCAGACGAGTTTGCATATTACGGGACCGATGCCCCAAAGTTATTCGCAAAATCTAAAGTTCTGGTGGAAAGTTCTGCCGTTGGATGACGAAATAATCGAATTGGCAACGCATGGTATCTGTTGCCGTCCAAGTCATTTTGGCATAACCCTTGCCTATTTGTAGGCGTAACAAAAAGGAGAACGTTATGAAAACAATGAAAATGATTGGAACATTTGTGATGGTATCATTGCTATTTATGGTTGCGTGCGACAAGGACACCGATCCTGCCGATAGGGACTTGTTTGTTGGAACGTACGAAGGCACGATATCATTCAATGGTGATGGTGAAACCATCATCGATGATGACGGAAAAGTAACGGTAACCAAGGTAGGTAGTTCGTACTCCTTTATATTCGGAAGCGGCATTCCGGATATCACCGGCGTACGTTTCGAAGAGGGGGATGACAATGTATATGTCAGTGTTGGCGATGGACTCACAGGTATACGAATTACAGCAAGCTCGCTCGACATCGGCGTCACTAATGATAGGGGCACATGGACGGCAGATTGCAGCCGGTAAGCGATGTACAACATATTGAAAAACGGCCAGCATGCTGGCCGTTTTTTTTATTCCAGTTTACTATTCCAGACAATCAGTCGAATAAATCAGACAACCGAAAGCGAGTTTGGCCCCAATGTTGTGCGTGCAGCACCATGAGAATTATTTTGCAGTTCGTGGCAGCAGTCTCCATCCTGCTTGCAGGGTGCGGCGTAGACCGGCAAGCCAAGGCCTTACGTGCACTCGAGAAATGCCAATATGCATTTATTTCAGCCGATAGCGTATATTTAGCCGGCACAGACGTAAATAAACTGATAGCGAACGGACGAGTAGATATCGGTAGACTACCCGGCGTGGCATTGGGCTTCCTCAACCGCGACATCCCCTTGTCGGGCATTTTGAACTTGCGTATCACCAACCCGACCAACAACCTGGCCGGGATTCAACAATTCGCTTACAAAATCGCCATAGAAGGCAGGGAAGTCTTGGACGGCACATCAGACCTGCCCATTGAAGTACCGGCCGGTGAGACCGTTATCGTTCCTGTGAAACTGCAAACCAACGTTTACCAATTCCTTTCCGACCAGCAGACGCTCCAGAAGCTGCTCGCTTTCATCAAAAGTGCGCGTGATGGCGCTACGGATGAAAAGGTAAACCTCACGTTCAGCATCAAACCCACGCTGGCCCTGGGCAACAAGCAGCTTAACTATCCAGGCTATATCCGTGTCGACAAGCAGGTAGACGCCAGCGTTCTTTTGAAGACCGGGCTCATTCCGCGCTAGCGCCGGGTATATTGCTCCTCGTAATATTGCTGGTAGTGGCCCGAAGTGACGTCGTTGAGCCAATCTTCGTTGGCAAGGTACCAGTCCACCGTTTTCTCCAAACCCTCCTCAAACTGCAGGCTCGGCTGCCATCCGAGGTCGCGTTCCAGTTTGCTCGCGTCGATGGCATAGCGCAGGTCATGCCCCGCCCGATCTTTCACAAACGTAATCAGCTTGGCCGATTCGCCTTCAGCACGCCCCAGTTTGCGGTCCAGAATGCTGCACAGCAACCGGATGAGGTCGATGTTGGTCCATTCGTTATGCCCACCGATGTTATAGGTCTGCCCCGATGCAGCCCGATGGAAAATCACATCGATAGCCCGCGCGTGGTCTTCTACCCATAACCAATCCCGCACATTCTCCCCTTTTCCATAAACCGGTACGGGCTTATTGTTTTTAATGTTGTTGATGGCCAACGGGATCAGCTTTTCGGGAAAATGGTGCGAACCGTAATTGTTGGAGCAGTTTGAGATCACAACATCCATTCCATACGTATCGTGGTACGCCCGTACAAAGTGATCGGACGATGCTTTGGATGCCGAGTATGGCGAATGGGGGTCGTAGCCGGTTTCTTCGGTAAACATCCCTGTATCGCCAAGGGCACCGTACACTTCATCAGTAGAGACGTGGTAAAAGCGGTGTTGGTCATATGCTCCCACCCACTGCCCGCGGGCGGCATTGAGCAGGTTAACGGTGCCTACCACATTGGTGAGCACGAACTCATTCGGGCTGCTGATCGACCGGTCCACATGCGATTCTGCTGCTAAATGAATAACCGCATCGGGCTTTTCCGTGGCAAACAAATCATCTATAAACGCTGCATCGGTGATGTCTCCTTTTACAAAACGATAATTGGGTGCCGTTTCGACATCTTTAAGGTTAGCCAGGTTACCCGCATAGGTAAGCTTGTCTAAGTTAACGATTTCATATTGTGGGTAGGTGGTTACCAGCCTACGCACGACATGCGATCCGATAAATCCGGCCCCGCCCGTAACGATAATTTTCTTTTTCGTGTTGCTCATACTTCGTTAGGTAAGCCCTGCGCCTCCATATAGGGCCGCATGCCCGATTGGTACGCAAAGGCCAATGCACTATTCAGTTCGTCCCGGAATTCAAACTGCAAATCTTCATGCAGTTTATCGTATATCCCGAGGATGTATTTCATCCGGCCGGTCTGGTATTGCAGCAGCCGGTCATTCAGCTGGTACAGGTGTTCCTCAAACAGCTGGCCGAAGTGGGCAAAACTTTGTGAGACTAACCACAATCGGCACCGCACTTCGCTCATTTTATCTTTCGTAACGGTTGCATGCTCATTGATTAGGCCGCTCCCATACTTCAGCTCACCCATGATGGCGTCCGCATTGCGCGACCGAAGCATGTTGGGGATGTATCCTGCCGCCCGGTCGATGAGCTGCTGCAGCTGGCCAAGAAGTGCCGCAGTACGCTCCTCCAAATCGAACTCATCTTCCAGCAGTTGGAAATGCAGCTGCTTTATCAGCATCCCGTCTTTATTGATCAACCGCACCAGCAGCTTGTCCTTCTCCGCCTGTGGCAGGTCGAGAATGGCTTTTTTTAGTGCCGGTTGTTGATTGAGTCTCATCTCCCCGATCTACGTCAGCGGATGGTCTTGCAGATACTGTTCCCATTTCCAAGCCGACCGCATCATATCGGCAATACCCAGCTCGGCTCTCCAACCCAGTTCGACGGTCGATTTGGAAACGTCGCCCCACACCTGCTCCACATCGCCGGTACGGCGCGGCCCGATCCGATAGTTGAGCGCCACGCCGGTCGATTCCTCGAATGCGAGGATCACCTCCAACACCGAGTTGCCCGTGCCCGTGCCGATGTTGAACACGTCGTAATTGCCATTCGGGTTGCCACGCTCAAGCAATTTTATCGCCGCGACATGCGCCTTCGCCAGATCCACCACGTGGATATAATCGCGGACGGCCGACCCGTCGGGCGTATTGTAATCGTTGCCGAATACGGTGATGGGACCGCGTTTGCCGATGGCGCTCTGCGTGATAAACGGCACCAGGTTCTGCGGTACGCCCAGGGGCAGCTCGCCGATCAACGCCGTATCGTGGGCACCCACCGGATTGAAATACCGCAGCGACACCACTTGGTAGTTGCCGGCGGCGGCTGCCGTCTCCGATAGGATTTCCTCAGCAACCTGCTTGGTGTTGCCGTAGGGCGATTCCGCCCGCTTCACCGGCGCGGCCTCGGTAACCGGCAGCTCATCGGGCTGGCCATACACCGTGCAGCTCGATGAAAACACGAAGTTAACCGGCTTATCACGGTACGCGTTCAGCAGATTGATCAGCGAGAAAAAGTTGTTGTGGTAGTATTTGAGCGGCTGCTGCACCGATTCGCCAACGGCCTTATACGCTGCAAAGTGGATGATGCCGGTGATGTCCGGCTGACCGGCCACGAATGCGCGCACCGCCCCTTCGTCACAGAGATCGAAGTTGTGGAATTCGGGCCTGGTACCGGTAATCTTCGCAATCTGGTCCAGCACTCCAACGTTGGAGTTCGACAGGTTGTCTACCACAACGGGAGTGTAGCCCGCGTTCTGCAGTTCGACTACCGTATGTGATCCGATGTAGCCCGTACCCCCTGTAACCAATATCCTGCTCATCTATTTTTTGTTATAGTATGTAAAATCCTTATGTTTTATTTCCTGGTCGGGCAGCGACATGAAGTAGTCATAAGTAATCCGCAGCCCTTCTGCTCGGCCCACCTTAGGCTCCCAACCCAGCAGCTCACGCGCCTTGGTGATATCGGGACGCCGTTGCTTGGGGTCATCCACGGGTAGGTCACGGTATACCAGCTTCTGGGTGGTGCCGGTAAGCTTGATGATTTCCTCGCCGAACTGCCTGATGGTGATCTCGTCGGGGTTGCCGATGTTGACCGGATGGGGATGATCGCTGTGCAGCAGGCGGTAAATGCCTTCCACCTGGTCGTCGACATAGCAGAACGACCGTGTCTGCGAGCCATCGCCGAAAACGGTGAGGTCTTCCCCGCGCAGGGCCTGGCCGATGAATGCCGGCAGTACCCGTCCATCGTTGAGCCGCATTCGCGGGCCGTAGGTGTTGAAAATACGGACAATGCGCGTCTCCAGGCCGTGGAACGTGTGGTAAGCCATCGTAATGGCCTCCTGGAAGCGCTTGGCCTCGTCGTACACGCCGCGTGGCCCCACCGGATTCACATTGCCCCAGTACGTTTCGGGTTGCGGGCTTACCGTAGGATCGCCATATACCTCCGAGGTCGAGGCTACCAGGATACGCGCTCCCTTGGCCCGGGCCAAGCCCAGTAAATGGTGCGTACCCAGCGAACCCACTTTCAGGGTCTGGATAGGGATCTTCAGGTAGTCAATCGGGCTGGCCGGCGAAGCGAAATGCAGGATGTAATCCAGCTTACCCGGCACATGCACGAATGTGGATACATCATGGTTATAAAATTCGAAGTGCTCGAGTTTGAATAGGTGCTCGATGTTGCGGAGGTCGCCCGTGATCAGGTTGTCCATGCCTATGACATGGTAATCCTCCTTGATGAAGCGGTCGCAAAGGTGTGACCCCAAAAAGCCCGCCGCGCCGGTGATGAGTATACGTTTTCTCGACATCTTGTTTCTTAGCTTAACCGACTAAGTTTTCGGTTTTAATGTATCCGAGGCGAATATAAGGATTATCGCAAAGATGCAAGCATCCCCACCGGCCGCAACCAAAAATTAAGGCCGGTTCATTGCATTTTGTCGCGTTTCGGCGACAAGCGCAGGCAAAATTCTACTACTCCACGAACAATTCGGCAGCGATATGGTCGGCAAACAGCTTCCCTTTCCGAGTGAGGGTAGCTACCGGACCTTCGATAGCAATGTCGCCGGTAGCGGTAAAGCGTGGCAGCACGGCCTTGAGTGCACTGCGGTAGCGCAGACCGAATTGCCGTTCTACCACGTCGAGGTTGAGCCCCCATATCGTCCGTAAAGTAGTCATAATGTACTCGTTGAGCTTATCGGAGGTGCTTAATTCTTCTTTCTCATACGGCACCCGGTCTGCCTGTATAACCCTGATATAATGTGCGTTGTTTCGAATATTCCATTGACGCGAGTGGCCATCAAACGAGTGCGCGGAGGGGCCGATGCCGATATAGGGCACGCCTTTCCAATAGTTGCTGTTGTGGCGGGCATAATTTCCCGGCAAGGCAAAATTGGAAATTTCGTAGTGGATGAAGCCGGCAGCCGCCAACGCGTCCATCAACTGGTTGAATTGGGCTGCGGCCTGTCCTTCGTCGACAGGCAATTGCTTACCTTTGCGGATGAATGCCGCGAGCGCCGTTCGCGGCTCGACGGTCATACCATAAGCAGAAATGTGTGGAACACCCATTGCCACCAAGCGACCGATATTGGATTGCCATTTCGCATCGGATAGGATCGGGTATCCATAGATCAGATCGGCCGTGATCATGCCATAGCCTGCATCCTGTACCCGTTTGATGGCTTCATGAGCCTCCACGGCACTATGCGCACGGTTCATCCACCGCAGGTCTTCTTCAAAAAACGATTGGATACCGATACTGAATCGGTTGATGGGTGTGGCACGCAGTGCCTGCACATATGCATCGCTCAAATCGTCCGGATTGGCCTCGATGGTAACTTCGGCACCGGGGCGAACCTCGAAATGGCTTGCCACAGCCCCGATCAGCCGATTGATATCCGCGGCGGAAAGCAACGACGGTGTCCCCCCCCCGAAATAAATGGTTTCGATAACCACATCCCGGCCAGCGAGGTAACCTGATTGCAACGCTACCTCCCGACATAAGGCAGCCACCATGTCATCGCGGTGCTTCAGCGATGTACTAAAGTGGAAATCGCAGTAGTGGCATGCTTGCTTGCAAAAGGGGATATGGAAATAGATACCGGCCATTCCACAAAGGTAACGTTGTTTAACAACTATTCCTTTCTCATCGGTCGCTTTTCATTGTATGTCGCATTTCCGTGAAACCAAGCAGCCGCTTGTCCGGCCAGCCACAGGTAATGGTCAGTCGGCAAATCGTCTTCGATACCGATAAAACGAAGTCCTTCAACGCCGTTCAGGGGAGTGTCCTTCTCGTTTGCGGTTTTGAATATTGCCGTACCTTCGTCAATCTCGTCAAACATGGCAAGGTATAGGGAGCGCGCACCGGCCTGTTTGGCTGCCACCACCTGTTGCCAGAAGAAATCACCGTTTAGCCGCGGAATCTGATGGTATATCTCCGGATTATGATTCATATTGCCCCAGCTGAACCCCGGGAAGACCAGTGGGACATAGTCTACGCCGTTAGCAGCACACCAAGCGATGTCTCCACCAACCACGGATGGGTCGAATGTTTTGCTGTTGTAACGGCCAACGGCCCATGGCATCACGATATCCGCTTTCCTGACGAGTGTGTGCAGCATTTCTGACGGCTCGGTATCCCGGCCCAATGTACTCCAGTAATAGGGCACGCCAAGCATAACGGAAATATCGTGTTCTGATTTCAGTCGCTCAACTAGGTTGTCTACGTCAGCAATGGCATAACGTCTCTTGTCATTGAATCCAACTCCCCAGATGGTCATTAGGGGTTTCCCCCGGTGCCAAAGATAGGTTGGATTAACAGCGAGATCTGTCAACTCGAATGTTTCCACGAGCTCCTTCCAGTCTGTTTCAACCAATGCGATATCTTCACTGCGGCAACCGCTCAGATCATACATCACGCTGATGGCCCGCCCATATTTCTTTGCCGCTTTCAGTGCATTCTGGAGCACCTTATTGAAATGGCGTTTTCCCGAATGGTTGTTGATTTCGGCCACAAAGCGCTGCATGTGGACCCCATCGATGCCGTATTCTTTCATCCATTTGAAATGGAGGTCCACGCTTTCCTCGTCGTACGGACTATATAGGTATGCGTCGCGGCCATCTGCGAATTTAAACGGTGATTTATATGTTTTTGTGTATTCGCGGATATCCGGCCACATATCTACATTGGTATTTCCCGGTTGGAAAACACCTCCTCGCCCTCGGTAATGATACCACCCCCGGTTGGAGTCATCGCCCTCGGCGGCAAACCAACCTTGGTAACCGGCCATTACCAGCCCGGTATAAGAAGAGTAGACCGGTTGTTCCCAGATTTCTTTAATGGTGCTTTCCTGATTCTTTCCCAGCGGGTTATCCGATCCGGGGGTATTTGCACGGTACCTGTTGGTTTCGGCACCTGTGACTACACGGCTGCCAGGCATCTGCAAAAAGCCGAAGGGGTCCGTCTGTCTCACCCATTGGTGGGCGTAATGCAGGAAGGCATTCCGATAGCTGTCCGGTTGTTTGTGAAACCAAGTGATTTCATCGTATCCCCAAGCGTAATGATCAGCAAGATTAGCTTGATCGCGGTGGTCGCTAATGCCGAAGTTGTCAAATTCAACCAAATACAGGCTCTGTTCGCAGCTCCACCCGCTGGGGGTAACTCCACCAACGGTCTTCTTATAAATGCCATCAAGGTACCCCACCGCCAACTCCACCTGCTGCGGTTTATCGGTAATTTCGCGGAGACGGAGCGGAAAAGAGACGAAATCAAATAATAGCTGCCCATCCATAACCATTCCGCCATTGGGTAGATGCGAGTCGCAAATCACGGTACCACGGCGTGCAAGTTTCTTGGCAGCGCCCCTTACATGTTTCAATAGTGTCTTCCAAGCCGCTAGGCTTTCTTTTTCTCCACCCATAGCCATCAATTGGGCCTGTCCAAAGTGGATGGCTTCAATGCCTATCTCCATATACCTACACGCTAGGAAATAGAAAAACAACTGCGTTTCTTGTCGGGTTATGTCTGGCACACTGCTCCCCTTACGCCAATGGTCCACGAATTGTCCATTTTGGTTGAGCATATCCGCGTACCGGAAATGCCGATGCTCAATGGGAAGCCCGAAGGTCTCAAACACCCATGCCGGAACCGGGATATCCGCTACTTTCTCCGATATAATCTCAAAAATACAGGCTTGAAATACCAAGGTGCTGTCAAAAGCATGCATCGACGCCATGGTATGCTCGGCACCGTCCCAAAATGACGGTGTAAGGTAAAAACGCTCATTACCCCAGGAATAGAGTGCCCGCCCGATGAATTTAGCACCGATATGCTTGAGCATCCGTACGTCATCGGCCTTATGCGGATAAGGGCCATCGATATAGCACCCCTCGCTGTTCAAAAACTCGGCTTGTGTAATGCTCTTGCTCAGGTAATTTTCCAACACTTGTTTCGATACCTTGCCGTCTGCGAACTGGTATGAAGGCTGTGTGCCCAACGAGGTTTGTGCATCCGCCCGTCCCATTGACAAAGCGAGGAGAATCGCTGATCCGATGATGATTGATTTTTGCCGCGTCATATTGATTGAATTAATTCGGTACCGCCGTTGACGATATCTTCGTGGGCAATCCATGGTTAGGGGAACTAGTTAATCCCGAGTTCGCGCTGTATTTGTTCGAGGCTCTTGCCTTTGGTCTCGGGCATTACGCGCCAGATAAACAAGAAAGAGAGCAACATCATCACTGCATAAAATACAAACGCATAGAAACCACCCAATGGGCTACCCTCTACAATAATCGGAAACAACCAGGAAATCACGGCTGCCATAACCCAATGGGTGAAGCTACCTAGCGAGCTGCCCTGAGAACGTACCCGGTTTGGGAAAATTTCGGCTATGAACACCCAAATTACTGCTCCCTGTGAGAACGCAAAGAAAGCGATGAAGCCCACCAAATACACGATAACGTATGGATTGGCAACATCCGGTTGGCTAAAGGCAACCGCTGTGAGCACCAGGAATACCACCATGCCCAGCGCACCAATAAGCAGCAAGCGCTTTCGACCAAACCGGTCGATAACCGACATCGCCAATATGGTAAATAGGAAATTTGCCAATCCGATGTATACCGATTGCTGGAATGCATCGGCCCGCTCGAAACCGGCCATCTCAAATATACGGGGGGCATAATATAGAATTGCGTTGATACCCGAAAGCTGATTGAACATAGCCAACAATACTGCATATGCGATCGGTTTGTTATACTTTCCATTGAAGAGGCTTTCCGCCTTTGCTCCCACGTTGCCGGTTGCCACCACGTCATTGGCCTTTTCCGCTGCATTGGGCTCTCCCAATCGTAAAAACACGTGGGTTGCCTCAGCGGCCCGCCCTTTGCTGGCCAACCAGCGGGGGCTTTCGGGGATAAGCCAAAGCAAACCGTAAAATACCACGGCAGGGAGGGCCATGATACCCAACATATACCGCCAGGCGTCCTCACCGCCGGCCCCAGCCAGCAGATAGTTGGTCAGGTAAGCAACAAGGATACCGGCCACAATATTCAACTGGAACATCCCGGCCAAGCGACCGCGCACCGCGGCCGGCGAAATCTCTGAAATATACATAGGGCCTACCACAGAAGATGCCCCGACGGCAATCCCTCCGATAAAACGGAAAAAAACAAATCCTTCCCATGCGGTCGTAACGGCACAGCCGATTGCCGAAAGAAAGTATAAAACGGCTATGGCAAAAAGCACCTTCCGCCGACCATATCGTTGAGCAGGTCTGCCGATCACGAGTGCGCCCAGCACCGTGCCAATGAGGCTGGAAGCAACCGTAAATCCCAGCCAAAAGGAATCCAATGACCATAGCTGCTGTATAGTCTGTTCGGCACCGGAAATTACCGAGACTTCGAAACCGAACAGAAAGCCACCCAACGCCGCGATGAGTGCAATACGGGTAGGATAATTATTCATAACCTAAGCTGTCTATAAAATATCATATGGTGCATCAAACACCGGTTTTTCTAATTGTGTTTTACTGCCAAATTCCAGTCTAATTGCAAGATATCGCCTTTTTTAGTATCAAAATTCACTGTACGGTCGCCCAGCCGCAACGTTAGCTTCCCTCCTTTTTCCGATACTACGCGTGCCCCGTTGAGTTTCCCGTCTCGCCACGCAAGGTCGATGACAAATCCGCCACGAGCACGTAGCCCTTCGACTGATCCTTCGGCAAATGCCGTAGGCAACGAAGGTAGTAAATGTATCTCAAACCTGTTGTCTTTAAGTGCCACATGGCTTTGAACTAGCATTTCGGCAATTGCCGCTGTTGCACCGAAATTGCCATCGATCTGGAAAGGCGGATGGTTGTCGAACAGGTTTGGTAGGGTCTTTTCCCGCAATAACACGCCCAGCAGCTTATATGCGTGGTCGCCGTCGTGCAGCCGGTTCCACATGTTGATTTTCCATGCCAACCCCCAGCCGGTGCCACCGTCGCCCCGTGCGATTAGCGTCTTCCTAGCGGCTTCGGCAAGTTCGGGCGTGGCACTTACCGAGATTTGGTTACCCGGATGGAGCGCGAACAGATGCGAAGTATGGCGGTGATGCGGATCCACTTCCTTATAGTCCGCTACCCATTCCATTATTCGCCCGGTTGACTCGCTAATCCGGATGGGTGCCAATCGGGATAGGATTTTATTGCATGTGTCTCTGAACGTTTGGTCTACATCCAGAATCTCAGCGGCGGCGATGCAGTTTGTCAATAAATCGTGGATGATTTCGAGATCCATCGTGGCACCGTACGTAAAAACGGAATGATCCCCGTTGGATAATATAAATGCATTTTCGGGTGAATATGAGGGATTAGTCACCAGCTTGCCCGCTACTGGCGTACCTAAAGGTGCTTCCACCAAGAAATCCACGATAAAATCAGCAGCCCCTTTCATCAGTGGATATGCGCGCTCCTGCAAAAAAGCCGTATCTAGCGTATAGCAATAATGTTCCCAAGGGTGTTGTGCCAGCCAAGCCGCTCCCATCGGCCAGATACCCTGTGGCCCATCTGCGGGGGCGGTGAATCCCCAAGCATCTGTAAGGTGGTGTACTACCCAACCGTCTGCACCGTACAACACGCTAGCCGTACGAGAACCCGGCTTAACCAATGCGTCAGTCAAGTCGAATAGCGGGAAGTGCATTTCAGATAGGTTCGTAATCTCTGCCGGCCAATAATTCATTTGCAGGTTGATGTTCGTGTGATAATCGGCATTCCATGGTGGATTCATCTGCCATGCCCACAAGCCTTGCAGGTTGGCGGGCATTGTGCCCGGCCTCGAACTGGAAATGAGTAGGTAACGGCCGTACTGGAAAAACGTTTCCACGAGGCACGGATGGGGTCGGCCGGTGTCTCTGGCCTCCTCCAGCAGCTCATCAGTAGCCAGCTGTATTGCTTTTTCATCAGGGGCGCCCAATGTAAGCTGAACACGGTTATAATAAGCTTGGTGTTCATTGATATGTACCGCTTTAGCCGAGTCATAGGAGCGCTGCATTGCCTTTGCTATCGTTGCCGCACAAGCATCTTCGGGAAGCCCGGGAAAATCGAAAACGGTTTCATCCAGGTTGGCAATGCCGGGGTGGTTGGTTGCGCCAGCTATATAGAGCGTCAACGTATCCGCATTGGCTACAGTGAGGATGTTTTCACGGAAACCAATTTTTCCGCCTTTCGCTACCGCCTTTACCTGTGCCGCAAAGCGAATGCCCCGGCTATTTCCATCGTTGTCTTTAACAGGCAGTCGGCCTTTCAAGAGTAGCGACGTTTTGTCGGTGGGATGGGGCATGGCTTCGGCATCCTGTTGGCGCCGAAATGCAAACGAACTACTTATCTTTCCGCCGTCGCTCGCCGTAAAGCGAACCACGATGACGTCATCTTCTGCAGCGGCAAAACTTTCCCGTGTGTACCAGGTACCTTCATACAGATAGCGTACAGTAACAATACCAGTGGCTAAATCAAGGCTACGCGTGTACGAATCGGCCTTCAGGTGCGGGGTATCGAACCATAGCTCAGCGAGCGACTGATAGGGCTTCACGCGCTTTGGTCTGCCCATCATCGTTTGTTCTGCCAGTTTTACGGCTTCATTGTTCTTGTCTTCAAAGAGGAGGCGCCGCACCTCCGGCAACGTTTCCAACGATTCGGGATTATTGGGATCGAGGGCATAACCATCCCAAAGTGAACTTTCGTTTAGCTGGATACGTTCGTCTGCCACACCGCCGAAAACCATGCCTCCCAACCGGCCGTTGCCGATGGGTAGCGCTTCTTCCCATACCTTGGCGGATTGCTTATACCAAAGCACATTCCGCCCCTTCGGACGCTTGCCTGCGAAGTTGAATTCCGCCCGGTCTATCCATTCCGCACGTATGTCTCCGCTGCGCGAGCTAGCGGGAAGCACCGCACCTTTATCCACAGGATTCTCCTGTGCAAAGGCAACACCACAAAAAAACAACAATAAGGCAGTCAATAAGCGCTTCATCTGGATCAATTAAACGGTTTATACGATCAGCTCATTGTCCGTTCGGACAATGTATTTATTAATCGCAAAGATAGGACACCCTATTAAAACAATCTTAATGAAGCATTAATATAAGAATGAATGGGTAATTCTATTTACTTTATTTCTGACCTTCCAGATACGTCACTAATGACGCCAGCTCTTCGTAGCTCAGTGCATTGGCAAGGCCTTCGGGCATCATGGACATCTCCAGTTCCTGGCGGTTTTTGATATCCGCCGTCTTGATTTCCGTGGCAATGCCTGCAATGTTATTGATGGTGATTTTCTCTGCAGACTCGGCCGTAACAAAACCCACGTACATTTCGCCGCTTTTCAGTTCGATTTGCACCGTTGCAAAGCCCTGCGAAATGGAAGCGTTCGGTTTGAGTATTGATTCGGCAATCTGCTCACGGTTCATGATGGAGCCGATCTGACCCATAAATGGTCCTTTCATCGGTCCACTCGCATCCACGGTGTGGCAGGCCACGCAACCTTGCTTCACGAAAAGCGCAGCCCCTTCTTCCGCATCGCCCTTAATTCGCTGTAGCGCCAACAAGACATCTTCAATGGACGACTCGCCCACTTGCCCCTTCTTCTTTTTGATAGCCTCTAAATCGACCAATGCCGCGTCTTGACGCGCCTTTTCCAGATCGACCGTACCGAAGCGATCGATGCCCAACCGGTATTTCGTATTGAGTGCGCTGAAGAAGTTCTTATTTGTTTTACTGGCTGCTTCCCATTGTGCTATCAGGAAACCACGTATCGCCGGGGTCGACGTCCATTCTTCCGTTTTATAATATGGGCCGTGCGTATCGGGCCGTGTGCCCCACCACCACGACGCATCATAGCTCGGTTCATTATGATAGATCCGCGCGAGGGTGTTGATTACTTTTTCGCGATAGGCTGTGTCATCGGAGCGGTCATGGGCGCCGATCAAGGCATCCACCACACGGTCGTCGTGAAAATAGCGTATGGCCCAAAGTGCCATGTCGGCTTGTTCGTTGCCCAGCGCATCAATACATTCCTCCACCGCATTGAGTGCTACCAACGCCTTTACCGAAAGGTGCGGGATGATGATTTCCACATTGGGCGTGGCATGCGGACCTTCAGTGCCCAGCGCCGGTGCTTTGAACGAAGCCGGCACCTCGGTATTTAACAATTGGCCGATGGCCTTCCGGATACCCAATCGACCCACACCGATGGTGGCTATAGCCCTCACCCGAGGGTTATCCGATTGCAGGGCAGCAAGGAAAGGTTCCGCAGGCACAGCATCGGCCCACTTTTTACGATCAGCCAGGACACGCAGGGCGAACTCCTGCAGCGTGGGATTTTGGGTAGTCGCAACCAGTCGGTCGATACCCGCTTTACCTGCCAATTGCGCATAGGTGTACAATGCGGCTACCCGCTGTGCCATACCCAGCGATTCATCTTCAACCAACTTCCATACCGAGGCGGCCACGCGTTCGCCGGGATTCCTACTAAGCAATTCAAACTGGGCTGCCTGACGGGCTTTGGCATCGGGTGATTCCAGCAGGGCGACAAGTTTTCGTTCAGATTGCTGCGTGACATCGGCAAAGGGCTGGTATTCCCATCCTTCGGGCACCACCCGCACCACATAACCGATATCCGGACTACCGGAATATCCGGCGCCGTCCCAAGCGGATAGGTACATAATCCCGGAGCCGTCGATATCTACATCGGTAATCTGGGGCAGCTGGATGAACGGTTCCTCAGCTTGTGTGAACGTGGGACCATCGGCCGTAACGGGGTGCCTGTATAGGTAACTCCGCCCCCAATCGGCCATCAGCGGTGTGTTGTTGTAGGCATCCGGCCACCGGTGGTCGTTCAGGTACAATGATCCCGTTCCCGAGCCGCCACCCACATCCACCAATGCTGGGATAATTTCTTCCGTATAGTGCTTAAATAACAATGGGTACCCATATTCACCCGATTGCAACTGGTGCGAAAACCGGATGTTCCAGCCCCCGCCGTCGTTGGTGTTATCGCGGGTGAATATGTTCATCAGCGGATCGATGGCCACGTCGTAGATATTGCGTAGGCCATGTGTATAGACTTCCATCTCGGTACCGTCGGGCCGCACACGCAGCACCCCACCACCGAGCATGGTCAGCTGGGTGCCGTCGCGATCGGTGGCCTTATGGAAGCCAAAGTCGCCCACGGCGATATAAATCCAGCCGTCGATACCCAGTTGGATGCCGTTGGTGGCATGGTCCGTTCCTCTTTCGGCGAGGTAAGTGGGGTTGCTCAAACCGGTAATCAGCGGCTGCGGGTCGCCGTCGGCCACCCCGTCATTATCGTTATCTTCAAACATGATGAGGTCCATGTTTTCGGCTTTTTCCGTTTCGGGCGAAAAGCGTGTATGCAGTACGAATACCTTATGCCCCATGGCGAGGATACCGCGGGGATTATCTACCTTGGCAAACTCTGTATGCGTATCGAGGATACCATCACCGTTGCAATCAATGAGCTTGACGATGGCCCCGTAGCCCATGTCCTTGCCGAGGGAGCCCATCTTGTCAACCCCTACGTACACATCGCCCAGTGCCGACACGGCCATGCACGCTGGGCTCGGCACCAGTTCGGCGTCAGCAAAAACAGTGATACCCAAGTCAGAAGGCCACTTAAGTCCATTCGCTAATGAGTCCGTCATGGCTCTGTATTGATAGGTGGGTGCCGGGTTGCAATCGCGTGTATTGTCGGTACAGCCCCAAAAGGCGACAGCGCCTACAAGCGTATAACCGATAAATTGGAACGGCTTGGCTAGGCAAGCGAGTTGTAGATTAATAAATTTCTTCATTCGTATATAAAATTCTCTTTAAGCGCTCGGCAAATATAAGTGCATCATTTAAAAAGTCCCAATACACAAGCTTATCTCTCGAGTCACCTACCTCCATTCGAAGCTACCGCGACTGTGACTCGGCATCAGGTTGAATAACATCCATACACCGATCAGTGTTATCCGTTTCATAAATGGTTACCAGTTATCATAAATCGTCCAAACTCCACGAATCCTCCCATTGCACATAAGGCGTTTCTTCGTCAAGGCGAACAGGCAACCAAATATAGCGACTATCTTTGAGATCACCCGGCTTCCACCGGTCGGCCATAAAAATAAACGTATCTGCCTTCCCAACCACGGGTAGCACGAATGTCGATTGTGCATCGAAGGTGATTTCCGCTTTCGGCCCATGCATCGGGTCGCCGAGTGACGTCCAGGGCCCAAACAGGTTATCGGCCACATAGAGCCGGGCCTGGTTGGGTTGCCAACCGGTACATGCACTGGTGAAGAGGTAATATTTACCCCGGTATTTAAATAGGGCCGGTGCTTCGCGGTGCTCGCGGAAGAGCATGCTGTCTTGTGTGGTTGGCTGGAGGTAGTCGTCAGTTAGCCGGGCTATACGCAGGTCAAAATTATCGTTGGAAGCGTAGATATGGTATGCGCTGCCGTCATCATCCACAAACAGCCCCATATCGCGTGACATGTTGCCGTTCGGTCGGAAGCTGTCCACAAAGCGGAATGGACCCATCGGTGTATCGCTCACGGCCACCGCCGCACGGGCCGCAGCATATCCCTGGCCACGCAACTCCAGGTGGAACCACATGACGAATTGCTTGTTCTGCTTGTTGTATATCACTTTGGGCCGCTCCATGATGCAGCCCCATACGATATCGCTGCTGGGATCTTCCACCGGCGAAAGGGCCAACGCCTCCCAACGCCAATGGTAAAGGTCTGTAGATGCATACACATTCACACCTTGCGATTGCCTGCCGCCACGTTTCTCGCCATACCAATAGTATACACCATCGTGGTACACGATACCACCGCCATGGGCGTTGATGTGCTCTCCCCGATCATCGGGCCAAAGCTGGCCAGGTGCGAAGACGTTCCGGCCCAAGTTGTTGGCTACCCCGATATCGGGCGACTGGTCCGGCAGCACGGGCTGGCCAAAAAGGTCGTTCACCACGGTGTCTACCAATGGCCTACCTTTTCCCTTGGCTGGCGAATCGCCTTTCAGCAGCAGCCCCTTTAGCGCACCCATACCGGGGTGTCCCACGTTTTCCAAGGTAACGAACAGCGGGTCGCCGAATACGGCAGCTGGATCGTAGGGTCGGGCGATATGCTCGCCGTGGTACAGGTTGTTGGCATAAAAAATACGGGTAGCCTTCGCATCTTCATAGTCTACGGGCGACAGCGCATAGAAAATGTTATTCGCGATGAGCGTACTGTCTGGGTATCCGTGCCAATTATCGAAAGCAATCAGCGTGCTGTCGGCAGCTGGGTGGCGAAAGGCCGATATGAGCACTACGTTGTTGTATATTTTCGTATTGGAGGTAGGCCCGGGCAAGTGTATGACGGGTGAAAACCCAGCGTGTTTCCCCGCGATGCGACCGCCGTCGTTCACACTCACGTTATAGCGAACCACGGTACCCGTGTTGCCTACGCTCGACCGCGTACTTGCACTGCCATCATTGCAAACCAATAGAAACCCGCCCTCATTATCGTGGCTATAGTTGTACTGGATGAGCGTATTGCGGCAATTCCAATCCGAATCAAAGCCTTGGGCGTCCCAAGGGGCCTTATGGTCGCTCACCTCGTTGAATTGGATAACCGTATTATCGCAGCTCCACGGCCAAATCCCAGCCGCTGCCTCGCTGTCTGGCAACAGCCGGGGGCAGTCGCGCATCACATTCCATTCAATCAGTGCCGAATCGCAGCCAATGGGGACGATGCCATCACCGGGCACCCCTTCCAGCAGGTTATGGCGGATGACGACGGCCCGGCTGGGGTACCAATTGTCGCGGCTCCAGTAGCCGTTAATGAGTATGCCGTTGCGATGGGTGCGCTTCACGGTGTTGTGTTCAATGGTGAGTCCCTCATACCACGAGGGCGTTTCACGGCCACCGTTTTTAACGATGATACCCGCACCACCACCTTCCTTCTTCACCAAACTGCCATTCACGTCGTGGATATCCAACTGGTGGAGCCGTATAGCCTTCGCTACACCAAAATCCCGGATTTCGACGATTATCCCAGCTCTGCCAGCTTCCCGCTCGGGGCCGTGGTTGGAGATGTCGAGACCCGATAGTTCCCACCCCGAGACGTTATACAGGTGTACGGTAGCGAGGAAACGCCCATGTGCTTGCAAACGTGGTTTGTACCCTTTCCCAAAATTGGCCACCACGATGGGCTGTGTTTCTGTGCCCGATCCCTGTGGCTTGAGTTGGCCTTCGTAAATACGCCCAGCGCGGAACAATAGCGTGTCGCCGGGTTGGAAATGGGCTTGGTTCACGCGGCCGAGGCTCCGCCATGCGGCGGTGGAATCCCGGCCCGATGCTCGGTCATCACCATCCCGCGAATCCACATAGTAGGTGTCGGCATACGCCCACTGCCCGATGAGGCAGCAGGCAATCAACAGGTATATTAATCGATTAGTCATCATACCCTACAAATGTCGGAAATAACCGACTACCATTGAGAGATAAAATTAGCCGACGCCATTCACTCGTTCAAATAATCTGGGATAATGACTCGCTAATCGATATGCAACGGCACCGCAACAGGTTCCAGCCAGGGGCTGGTGCATCTCACCGTTACGGTGCCCGATTCGCCCGTTGACAGGATGTAGGCCAATAATCTGCCACGGGAGGCACGGTGTGTAGCGTCCGTGTAGTTACTCATGTCCGTATTGTTGCTACCTTCGAGCCCCAGTAATTTAGCCGGGCCATCGATCTGCACCGATATATTGTCGTCAGCAAGGGTAACAGGCAGGCCGTCTCCGTCAACGATTTCGATGGTTACGTGGGCAACCTCATGGTTGCGCCCGAGTCGTGCCCGGTCTACCGAAGCAACTAACCTATGGGGGCGTTGCGACGTTTGGATGGTGTCTCGTACCACTTCTTCGCCATCGCGGACACCCACGGCTTCCAACGTACCGGACCGGTAAGGGACATCCCAATAATAAACACCGGTTTCATCATCCAGCCGCTTTTGGGCGGCAACAGGTTCGCCGTTGAGCAACAGGTTTACATCGGCGCAATTGGTATAGCTAACCACGCGGATGGTATCACCGTCGGCATAATTCCAAACAGGCCACGCATCCACGGATACGCGCCGCTGCCATGGGTTGCGGATGGCGTATGTACCGATGTAAACCATCGGGCTATCGGCCCAGAGCGACTGGCGATAGTAGCCACGCGGCTTGATGAAGCCGCCGAAGTCGAGCAATCCGGAATAGAAGCCGCGTGATGGCCAACGCCCCGATTCGCCGAGGTAGTCGATACCCGTCCAGAGGAACTGGCCGAAGATGTGTTCGTTATCGCGCACCGCCTTCCAAGCGGCCAGGTCGTGGCGGTTTTCGCTACCGTAGATGACGCGGTCGGGATAGCGCTCGTGATCTTCCTCGTACCGGCTCTCGGTGTAGTTGTAACCCGCGATGTCCAATGCGGCCGGATACGCCGTTTCGTTCGACATGGCCACCCCGGCCAAGCCCGCGGTAACCGGGCGGCTGGCGTCATATTCTTTCACAACAGCGGCCAAGCGCTTCGCAATATCGCCGAGGCGCATCGCATCCGGGGCATCGGGTTTGAACCCGCCGAACGTAGCCTGCGTAAAGCCACCGTCTTTTTCATCACCGTCCAATATGGGGTGTGAATACGGATCGTTCGGATAATCCACTTCATTGCCGATGCTCCACGCAAAGATGGAGAGGTGGTTGCGGTCGCGTTTCACCACGTCGGCCAGGTCCTGTTCGCCCCATTCCTCGAAAAAACTGTAGGCTCCCTGAAATCCGGGCGTACCCACGTTCCACCCTTCCAACCACTTCCGTTTGGGAAATTCCCACTCGTCAAACGCTTCGTTCATCACCAGCAGGCCCAATTCATCGCAAAGTTCGTAAAGCGATGGTGCCTGGGGGTTGTGGCTCGTCCGGATGGCATTCACACCGATTTCCTTCAGGGTCAACAACCGGCGGCGCCATACCTCCGGATATACTGCCGCGCCCAACACACCGGCATCGTGGTGCAGGCATACACCTTTCACCTTCATCCATTCGCCATTGAGGGCAAAACCCTTGTCGGGATCGAACGTAAACGTACGGAACCCGGTTTTAACGACCGACTGATCGATCGGCTCACCGTCTTGAAGCACGGTGGTTTCCAATATATACTGGTTGGGATCATCCAATCGCCATAGTTCCGGATTTTTCACATTCAGCGTCAATTGGACGTCTTGGCAGCCAGCTGCGATAGACGTTTTGGTCGTCTTTTTAGCCACCGTGGTACCCGCCGGGTCTTTCAGTTCGGAGACGATCGATACGTCGGCCGGCGAAGCGGATGGGTTAGCCACGGCCACCTGTACATGCAGCGTGCCTTTATTCCGGTCTACCGTGGGGTACGCATATACGCCCCATTGTTCCAGGTGCACGGGTGCCGCCCGTACCAGCCACACATTGCGGTAAATGCCCGAGCCGGTATACCAGCGCGAATCGGCATCGTCGCTATGGTCCACCCGTACGGTCAGTACGTTTTCCTGGCCATACCGGACGTGCGGAGTGAGGTCGTACATAAATGAAATGTAGCCGTTGGGGCGTTTGCCAAGCGACTGCCCGTTGATGAACACTTCACTGTGGTTATATACTCCCTCAAAGTAAATGTACAACTGCTGGCCGCGGTATTCATTGGGCACGCTGAGCGTTTTGCGGTACCAGCCGATGCCACCCGGCAGGTAACCCGTGGCGCTGGCCAGCGTGGGGCTGAGCGGCTGCTTAACTGACCAGTCGTGCGGCAGGTCCAACCGCTCCCATGAACGGTCGGGTTCGCCGGGCTGCTCGCCTTCCGGCATGTCACCGAGTTTGAATGCCCAGCCGTCGTTTATGTTCTCGGCGTGGCCGAATCCGGGTTGGCCGTAAACCTGGGCAGGCTTAAGCCCCACCCAGATACAGGCCACCAAAAAACAAGATATCATTCGCATAATTACTTCCTTCCTTAGCTATCGTTATTATTATATTATCACAAATTTAACATCAATAATAGGGGTTCTGCTGCAGTTGGTCGTTCGAGGCGAGGATTGGCACGGCGCTGCTGCCAAGGTAACCGCAGTAACAAGTTTCTGCCACATGGGATAAGCTTTTACCAACAAACTTAATGATTATTTTTATCTTAAGACCGGGCCCGCCTTAGCACCGTTGAAATACCCAAACCGATCATAAGCGTAGTACAATGGGGATACCACGAAAAACCCAGCCGGTATGGCGGTGGGCAAGCCCGTCGGCTTTTCTGCCAAACTGTCATTCTTTCAAAATATTCTTTTTAACTTTGTAAGCTTTAATGGACGATCATGTTTGAGACACCCACAACAACGAAACAGCACGACGAATCGCGGCAAGGTGAGGCATTGTTGATTGAGAATGACCCGAAAAAGGCCGATGGCCGTAAATTATACATAGAGAGCTATGGCTGCCAGATGAACTTTTCGGATAGCGAGATTGTGGCCTCCATTCTACTCGACAAAGGTTTTGAGACAACGCGCGATTACCGAGAAGCTGATGTGGTATTTATCAATACGTGTTCCATCCGTGAAAACGCTGAGCAACGCGTGCGCAACCGACTCAAGGAATTCGAATCGGCCAAAGCCAAGAACCCCGGAATGGTGGTGGGCGTACTGGGCTGCATGGCCGAACGGTTGAAATCCAAATTCCTGGAAGAAGAAAAACTGGTGGACGTCGTAGTTGGACCTGACGCCTACCGTGACCTACCTAACCTCATCGAACAGGTAGATGAGGGCTCGCGGGCGGTTAACGTGTTGCTGTCGCGCGAGGAGACCTATGCGGACATCAGTCCTGTTCGCCTCAACTCGAATGGGGTAACGGCCTTTATCTCCATCATGCGGGGCTGCGACAACATGTGCTCTTTCTGCGTAGTGCCATTCACCCGGGGACGTGAGCGGAGCCGTGATCCGCAGTCGATCGTGAAGGAGGCCCAAGACCTCTTTAATGCAGGTTACCGGGAAGTGACACTGCTGGGCCAGAACGTAGACTCCTACAAATACGCTGCGCCAGTGGCCGACGGCCAGGAGCCAGCGCCAGTAGTTACCTTCGCCAATCTCTTGGAAATGGTGGCCCGCGTGAATCCGCTGCTGCGTGTGCGATTTTCTACATCGCACCCCAAAGACATCACCAACGACGTGCTCTACACCATGGCGAAGTACGAAAACATCTGTAAGTATATTCACCTGCCCGTACAATCGGGCAACTCACGTGTGCTTAAGGTGATGAATAGAACCTACGACCGGGAATGGTATATAGGACGGGTGAAAGCCATTCGCGAAATCATTCCCGACTGCGGCATCTCGACCGATGTCATCACCGGTTTTTGCAGTGAAACGGAAGAAGAACATAACGATACCCTTTCGATGATGGACTACGTGAAATATGACTTCGCGTATATGTTTGCCTACTCGGAGCGGCCGGGTACACTCGCCGCAAAGCGATATACAGATGATGTGCCCGAGGAGGTGAAAAAACGACGCCTCACCGAAGTGGTGAATCGCCAACGCGCTCACAGCCTAGAACGCCTGGAAACGTACGTAGGGAAAACCCATAAGGTTCTCATTGAGGGCTTGTCGAAACGCTCAGATAAAGACTATTGCGGCCGGAATGATCAGAATACTATGGTGGTATTCCCGATAGACAACCGTTATAAAGTGGGCGATTATGTGATGGTCTATGCCGATCGATGTACATCGGCGACGCTTATTGGAACAATTGTAGACTAGATATTAGTCATTACCGTAAGTTGCTATAGTCGTCATCCACTAGTTGATTACAATAAAAACCAAACGTTTAATCCGGGAAAGGGTTAAGCTAAGGACCGAGTACGATAGACTAAGTACTTAACAAATATGGATATTCAAGACATAAAGAATAGATTCGGGATTATTGGCAATTCGCCGTTGTTGAACCGAGCCATTGATGTGGCACGGCAGGTGGCGCCTACCGATATTTCCGTATTGATTACAGGGGAGAGTGGAAGCGGTAAAGAGGTGTTTTCGCACATCATCCACCAGCTCAGTGCCCGCAAACATGGTCCATTCATTGCGGTCAACTGCGGGGCGATACCAGAAGGCACCATCGATTCGGAACTTTTCGGACACGAAAAGGGCTCATTTACGGGAGCGCATGAGGCCCGCAAAGGTTATTTTGAAGTGGTGAACGGCGGCACCATCTTTCTGGATGAGGTTGGCGAGCTACCTATGGGTACTCAGGCCCGATTGCTTCGCGTACTCGAAACCGGTGAATATATCCGTGTGGGCTCATCGAAAGTACAGAAAACGAATGTACGCGTAATCGCCGCTACCAATGTAGACATTTACGAGGCCGTACAGAAAGGCAAATTCAGGGAGGACCTTTACTATCGGCTCAATACTGTGCCGCTGCGTATTCCCGCTTTGCGCGACCGGAAGGAAGATATCCATTTGCTCTTCCGCAAGTTCGTGGCAGACTTTACCGACAAATACCGGAGTCCCAATGTACAGCTCACTGAAGATGCGCAGCAGCTGCTAGCCAACTACACTTGGCCGGGCAATGTGAGGCAATTAAAAAATATTGCCGAGCAAATTGCCGTATTGGAGAAAGAGCGCCTCCTTGATGCTGAAGTGCTCCAACAGTATTTGCCTCACGACAACAGGAGTAACCTCCCCGTACATGTGGGGACAGCGAAAGGTACGGACGATTTCTCGGAACGCGACCTCCTATACAAGGTGCTTTTCGATATGAAAAAAGACATGGTCGAATTGAAGAAATTGGTAGTGGAGATTATCCAGAACGGAGTTAACTCGGGCATTGTAGAGGACAATTCGCCGTACATAAATAAGCTGTACCGTGAAATCGACAACCCAATTACCGAGCAGCTGCCGGCACCGCCAACATTAACCATCCACCGGCCTTCGCCAAACGATTCCAACGACGATTTCCGCTATCATACCCAAGAAGCTGAAGAGGTGGAGGAAGAATCATTGTCGCTCGTTGAGCGAGAGTCGGATCTGATTAAAAAGGCACTGAAGAAGCATAAAGGCAAGCGGAAATCGGCAGCTCAGGAACTAGGGATTTCTGAACGAACATTATATCGGAAAATAAAGGATTTAAACCTGACTTGATACAGATAGCTATGATGATGGCAAAAGCGATTAGGTATTTATTGGTGTTGTCGGTTGTTCTTACAGTAAACAGTTGTGGCATAAAATACGGCTTTACCGGAGGATCGATACCCGAAGGAATGAAGACGTACACCGTTGAATTCTTCGAGAATACAGCGCCCATTGTAAACCCCACGCTTAGCCAAACATTTACCGAAGCCCTGAAAGAACGTATCCGCAGCCAATCCAGCCTAAGTCAAGTGACCAACGAGGGCGATGCGATTTTCGAAGGGCGCATCACGGGGTATAGCATTGCGCCGGCTGCAGTTGAAGCGGGAACCGATCGTGCAGCACTCAACCGGCTATCGATTACGGTAAACGTGAAATACACAAATACGATCAAACCCGAGGACAACTTCGAACAGCCGTTTACCCGATTCAAAGACTTTTCGTCTGCTGGTGGCTCGATACCCGCACAGGAAGAGGCACTTATCCGGGACATCAACCAGATGCTTACGGAAGATATCTATAACCGGGCATTTGCGAATTGGTAAGGTGATGATGATTTGATGATTAGTTGAGTGGAAAACGTGAATTACAAAGAATTATATCATAGTGCATTGGCTAACCCCATGGCTATTGGGGGTGACACCTTGTCAATACTGATTGATCGGTTTCCGTATGCGCAGGCGTTGCGCGTGGCACTGGCCCGTAAGAACTACGAAGAAAATGGCTCCACCGACGGAGAAAATGCCCGGTTGGTTACCGTGTTCCCCAACTGGTTATCCGGTCGTCTCCTTGCTGAAGTGACCCCGATTACTAACGTATTTCCGGCCGAACATACTGTTGTATCAACCAAGGAGATAATAACGGAAGTGACACCGAGTGAGACCGAGCCCTCTACAGACGACGCAGTGCCAGTGGCCGACATCGAAACTGCTAGCCACGCTCTTGACGACTCGGGATTGGTGGAGCATCCCGTGGGCATGGATTATTTTGCATATGAAGAAAAAGCCGCGGACGAGACGGATGTCGGGGTTGTGGATGTGGATGTGACGGAGGAAGTGGTACCGCTATCCGAAGCAACACCGCATGAGAAAGTTAGTTTGTATAACGACGATCACTTGCCCTATAGCTTTTTGTGGTGGCTCAATAAGACACGGATGGAATATGCAGATACCTACCGGCCTTATGCTTCCGACAATGGGCCGGCTGTTTACCCCACCAACCTGGTGAATGCTCCTGCCGACGAGCAAATACTCGACCACCAAATCCGGGAAAACATTTTCCACCTACAGTCACCCGAAGAGAAATTGAGTACGGCGCATGCACCGGAGACCATCTCATTCCAAGTCCCTAAAAAAACTGATCCTATCATTGAGCGGTTTATACGGGAAGAACCCCAGATCAAGCCGCCCCAGGCGGACAAAATCAATCTTGAGAACAAAGCGCGAAAAAGTGCCGAAGACCAACTAACATTGGTAACCGAGACCTTGGCGAACATCTACGTTGAACAAGGACTGTATCCAAAAGCAATAGCCATCTATAAAAAATTAAGTTTGAAATATCCCGAAAAAAGTACGTACTTTGCCGCTCGAATAACTGAATTGACAAATAAATTACCCTAGCGGAATAAAGCGATGCAAACATTACTGATTATATTGATTATGCTGGCCAGCGTGCTGCTATCTTTCTTGGTACTGATCCAAGAACCAAAGGGAGGCGGATTGGCCTCTGGTTTTTCGGGTGGCACTAACTTGATGGGCGTGAAGCGTACTGGTGACATTTTGGAGAAAGGAACGTGGGGATTGGTGATCGCCATCATGGTTTTTGCACTAATCGTGAATGTAATGAGCCCTTCGGCGAGCAGCGGGGGCAGCGGATTGACGGAGCAAATCACGCCGACGTCACCGACCACGACGCCGATTCCTCCGGTTACAGCTCCAGAGGCGACTCCGGGCTCGGACACTGCGCAATAAAACATCAAAAGGGCCACTCGCAGACGGGTGGCCCTTTCTCTTTCGTGTCACTGACATCTGCACTGACATCCTGACACAACTTTCGAATACATCTTCCAATGCCCACGTTAAAAATGAAAAAATGGCAAGGTAATGCCATAAAACGCCGCTTGGCATAGTTGATGCCGTAATTGGCGAGGATGAATCAAAACATATTAACAATTACATATTAACTAAAATCATTATGGCGTTAAGTATTAAACCTATCGGAGACAGAGTGGTGGTTGAGGCTGCCCCTGCAGAGGAGAAGACCGCATCAGGTATCTATATTCCAGATACCGCGAAAGAAAAGCCCCAACGTGGAACAGTTGTGGCTGTTGGCACCGGAAAAACGGATGAGCCGTTGACCGTAAAGGTAGGAGATCAAGTGTTGTATGGCAAGTATGCCGGCACGGAGATCACGTACGAGGGGAAAGAATACTTGATTATGAAGGAGTCTGATATCTACGCGATCGTTTAAGATCGGTTGGTTATCGGAAAACCATAATTTTCCCCTTGAACATTTAATTAGTAATGGTTTATTGAAAATCGCAATACGGAGCACAGCGGTTTATCCACAGTTCCGATTTGCACAGTGAAACTGAAATCAATTAAAAAATGGCAAAACAAGTTAAGTATAATGTCGAAGCGCGTGACACCCTCAAGAGAGGTGTAGACACATTGGCAAATGCAGTGAAAGTGACATTGGGCCCACGTGGCCGGAATGTCATCATTGAAAAAAAATTCGGCTCGCCGTCTATCACTAAAGACGGAGTTACCGTTGCGAAGGAAATCGAATTGAAAGATGCCCTGGAAAATATGGGTGCCCAAATGGTGAAGGAAGTAGCTTCCAAAACCGCCGACCAGGCTGGTGATGGAACCACTACGGCTACGGTGTTAGCGCAGGCCATCATTGCACCAGGCCTGAAAAGTGTTGCTGCAGGCGCCAACCCAATGGACCTGAAACGCGGCATCGACAAAGCGGTCAGTACCGTGGTTGGAAGCCTCCAAAGCCAATCTAAGACGGTTGGTGAAGACAACAACAAAATTAAGCAGGTCGCTAGTATTTCAGCGAACAACGACGAGGTAATCGGTGCGCTGATTGCCGAAGCCATGGAAAAAGTGGGCAAAGATGGTGTAATCACTGTGGAAGAAGCCAAAGGTACGGAAACGGAAGTGAAGACCGTTGAAGGTATGCAGTTTGACCGTGGCTACCTTTCGCCTTACTTTGTAACTAACACGGATAAAATGGAAGCCGAGTTGGAAAATCCATATATTCTGATTTACGACAAAAAAATCAGCAATATGAAAGAGTTGCTTCCGATTTTGGAAAAACAAGTACAAACCGGCAAGCCGCTGTTGATTATTGCTGAAGATCTCGATGGCGAAGCATTGGCTACTTTGGTCGTCAACAAAATCCGCGGTTCCCTCAAAGTGGCTGCTGTTAAGGCACCCGGCTTCGGCGATCGTCGTAAAGCCATGCTGGAAGATATTGCTATCCTTACCGGGGGCACGGTTATCTCCGAAGAAAGAGGGTTCAAATTGGAGAATGCGGAACTTGACTTCCTCGGGCAAGCCGAAAAAGTGGTAGTGGATAAAGATAATACCACCGTTATCAACGGATCAGGCAACTCTTCTGACATTCAAGGCCGCGTAAACCAAATCAAAGCACAAATCGAAACGACCACTTCTGACTATGACCGCGAAAAACTGCAGGAACGTTTGGCTAAATTGGCCGGCGGCGTTGCTGTATTATACGTTGGTGCTGCTACTGAGGTGGAAATGAAAGAGAAGAAAGATCGAGTAGACGATGCGCTGCATGCTACCCGGGCCGCTGTTGAAGAAGGTATCGTAGCCGGTGGTGGTGTGGCGTTGATCCGTGCGAGCGAAGCATTAAAGGACCTGAAAGGCGACAATGAAGATGAAAACATCGGTATCGATATCATCAAGCGCGCCATTGAAGAGCCTTTACGCCAAATCTGCAACAACGCTGCTGTAGAAGGTGCTGTGGTTGTACAAAAGGTGCGTGAGGGTAAAGATGACTTCGGCTATAATGCACGTACCGGTGCTTACGAAAACCTAATTGGGGCCGGTGTAATCGACCCGACGAAGGTTACGCGTATCGCGTTGGAAAATGCAGCCTCCATCGCGGCCATGCTATTGACTACCGAAGTGGTATTGGCAGACGAGCCGGAAGACGAAAAGGCAGCTGGCGCTGGTGCTCCGCCAATGGGCGGTGGCATGGGCGGAATGATGTAATCAGTGCTCGCTTGAAGCGAGAGACCATCATATACGCAAAAGGCGGCACATCCCGAAAAGGTGTGCCGCCTTGTATTTTATACCTTTTTTAACACGCTCCTTATCGGAGTTTTTCGTTATTGCGGTGCCTATCTGCATCGCGGATTTGCTTCTTATCGAGGTTCTTAACTAATGCATCGGAAAGATCGACTCCCGTTTGGTTGGCTAAGCAAATAAGCACGAAGAGCACATCGGCCATTTCATCGGCTAGGTTGACCGCTTCGTCTGATTTCTTGAATGACTGTTCACCGTATTTCCGCGCCATAATACGGGCCACCTCGCCGACTTCTTCCATTAAAATAGCCGTATTGGTGAGCTCGTTGAAATATCGTATCCCGGTAGTATTTATCCAGTGATCGATTATCTCTTGGGCTTTTTTGATTGTCATTTCCATATGAACCTGTGTTCGGTAGTTTGTATTCAGTGACGCGTAATCAGTGATTGTCTTTATCCTTGGTATCCATCACGATGGTGACCGGCCCTTCGTTGAGAAGCGATACTTTCATATCGGCGCCGAAAATGCCGGTGGCTATCGTTTTGCCGAGCTGCTCGGTGAGTTCTGCTATCATCCGCTCATACAGGGGAATTGCTTTGTCAGGTCTCGCTGCGCGGATAAACGACGGGCGATTACCCTTTTTGGTCTGTGCAAATAAGGTGAATTGGGAGATCAATAGTACATTTCCCTGAATATCATTCAGGGACTTGTTCATCAATCCGTTTTCGTCGCTAAACACACGGAGATTAGGGATTTTCTGTGCTAACCATTGCAAGTCGTCCATCCCGTCTGTTTCCTCTATGCCCAGAAGTACCACAAATCCTTGCCCGATTGAACCGACAATACGCCCGTCCACCATGCAAGAAGCCTTTGAAACTCGCTGAATGACTGCCCTCACTGTTTTTTCCCGATCCGGTATAGCCGACCACTATCCGTAACGGCATACAGTGCCCCATCTTTGCCTTGATGCACATCACGGAAACGTTGGGCCTCATCTTCCAACAGGCGCTCCTCGCCAACAACCTTGTTATCTTTAATTACTAGTCGCGCGATGTGCACGCTACTCAGGCCAGCTATGAACAGGTTATTCTCCCATTCGGGAATTGAATTTCCAGCAAAAAAGGTCATGCCACTAGGCGAGAGTACAGGATCCCAATAGTACACCGGTTGTTCCAAGCCATCTTGCTGTTGAATAGCATCTCCAATCTTGTTGCCATTGTACTCGAGGCCATAGGTAATGATGGGCCAACCGTAGTTCTTACCAGGCTCAATGCGATTCACTTCATCGCCACCGCGGGGCCCGAATTCACCCTCCCAGAGGTCGCCCGTAACGGGGTGGAATGCCAGCCCCTGCACATTGCGGTGCCCGTACGAATAGATTTCGGCGCGCGCATCGCTTCTGCCTTCAAAGGGGTTGCCTGGCGCGGGATCACCGTTCGGCGTAATGCGAAGGACCTTACCAAGAGCAGCATTCAGATCTTGTGCCAGTGGCCGGGTTTCAATATCTGAACGTTCGCCAGTGCTGACAAAGATATTCCCTGTCTTATCGAACAAGATACGCCCGCCATAATGCAAGTTGCCTTTGTGCGCCGGGGTCGCTTGGTATATCACCTGCGCGTTTTCGACGCTCTTTTCATCATCGGCCAAACGGCCTTTAGCCACGGCGGTCAACGTACCACCGGGCGTATCTTGCGAAAAGACCCAATATACCATGCGGTTACTTTCAAAATTAGGATCGATAGTGATACCCAACAATCCGCCCTGACCGTTGGAATTAACGGCAGGAAGACCCGTGATGGCTTCGCTCAGATTGCCCGCTTGGCTAGCAATCCGGAGGGTTCCTTCCTTCTCGGTAATTAGCAACCTACCATCCGGCAGGTTGGCAATGCCCCAAGGCCGGTTAAGTCCATCGGCCAATACCGTTGCCTCAAAGGGCGTAATGGTTTTCAAGCCAGCCACACGCGTCTGCCCTTCAAAGGCAGGCGCATAATCCGTGTTGGCGTCTTTGGTTTCCACCGGAGCGTACGTGGAATCGGATGGTGTTTCAACAGTCTCTTTGGAGGTCGATGAATCACACGATGAGATTACGAACGATAATGCCGCAATAGTCGCAATTGATTTGGATGTATGTCGCATAACGATAATTTTGCCTAAAGGTAATGACATTTTTCCGACAATATCAATGTCAGTGATGCATTGAAAAGCAAGCGCATGATTATTTTTACATCAGCGCTTGCCTATACCATCTATCCTTTTAAAACTTGAGATTCAATCCCAACAAGAAATTGGCCGTTGCTTGCGGATAATAGAAATTGTAATCCACGCGATCGACGTCTGACAGATAATAACCCCAGGTGTATCCATTCGACGAATATTTTTCGTTGAAAACGTTATTAACCAACAGCGTGAGACCGAAATTCTTCAATTTCCAGAACGAGGTATAATAGGCTACGCGCACGTGGTTCACAAAAAAACCATCAATACTACGGTCCACATTGCCTGTATTGTCTAAAAATTGTTGTGAAACGTATTTACTCAACAATGCAACTTCGAGCGACTGCCAAGGTTTTACACTCAACTCACTGGAGGCCACCCAGTCTGGCGAAAACGAAATATCGGTGATCGCATGGAAATTCTCCACATCACCCACCACCTCCGTGAAATTCTTGATCTTATTCTGGCTGTAAGCCAACGTTGCTGCCCAAGCAAACCATGGGTTAGGCGCCCACCGCCCATCAAATTCCAACCCGATGCGATAGCTATCGTCTACATTTTGCCGTAATGTGCTACCCACATCATTGAGTTGCCCCGTTAGCACCAGTTGGTTCTTATACAGCATGGCATAACCATTCAGGCCGATATTGAGCCGCTGATACCTGATGCGGTAGCCGGCTTCGATATCATGTAGTTGTTCGGCTTTAGGGGTTTGCTCAACCGGCCAATCCGTAAAATCGCTCCGCACCGGCTCTTTATTAGCCAATGCATAGGATGCATAAACATTGCTGGCAGCGGACAACTGATATGTAAATCCAATTTTCGGATTGAAAAAATCGAACGACGCATCCTGTGTGATGTCACGCAAATCGTGGTCTATTCCCGTGATGGCGTAGTCTATACTGCGGTACTGTATATCGGCAAACAACGACAGCTCATCCAACCGGTAGGACGCTTTTAAATAGGTATTGAAATCAGTTTTGGTAGCGTCGCCGTCGTAATAACGATACGCAGTGCTGAATCCCCCATCGCTATCGGTCGGATAAGCTCCACTGGTGAACAACGGATATTGAGACCATACGATATCGCCATAATGCCCGCCTTTATACCGATTATAGGCGCCGCCCCAAGTTAATTCGAAGCCGGCCCTATCTTTGTATACAAGGGAATAGGTACCCCCATAAAAATGATTGTCAAGCCACCGCTGACGTACCAAATCTGTCTCACCTATGGGATCGCCATTCACGGTGATGGGCGATAATCCGTAATCGGTATATTCATCCTGATTGCGGAATTGCTCATAGTAACCTTTCCCCCGTGTATAATGCAATGCGGTGTTCAATGTAAGCTTTTCCGAGAGAGCCGACGAAAACAGCAGTTGGTAGTGGGTTTGCTGGTAATTATCGGTCTCGTTTTCGTAAAGGTACTTATTATACCGACGGTCGGAGTTCAGCAGATTCTCGGTTTCTTCGGGTGTCAACCCGTCATCTATTGCATAGGCTTCCATCGCCGCCACATCGCCAGTAAGCCGCGATTCGGGCGTACCGTACCATGCCTGGTAAGTTTTCTCTTTGCCGCCGAACACGTTAGCACGCAGCAAACTATTCGCACCATGCCAGGCTCCGGAAAAAAAGAATGATTGTAGATCGGATGTACCTCGATCGATATAGCCATCGCTGCTGATACGCGACAGGCGCCCATCGAAGCTAAAATTGCCGTCGAAGAGGCCGGTTCCAAGCCGAATGGTGTTCTTCAAAGAGCGGTACGAGCCGATGGACTGGTCGATCTCGGCATAGGCATCTTGGTTGAGCGTATTGGTCTGGATGTTCAGGCTCGCACCGAACGCACCAGCACCGTTGGTAGATGTACCCACTCCGCGCTGGATTTGGATGTTATCTACGGAAGACGCGAAGTCCGGCAGATTGATGAAAAACGAACCCAAGCTCTCCGCATCGTTAAGGGGGATACCGTTTACTGTAACATTGGTCCGCTGTGCGTCGCTGCCGCGGATGCGCATGCCCGTATATCCAATACCAGCCCCGGCATCCGACGAAATAACCACACCGGGTGTCTGGTCGAGGAGGAAGGGAATATCCTGGCCCACGTTGTTTTTGGCAATATCCGCTTTACTGATATTTTTGTACGTGGTGGCGGTATTTTCAGTGGCACGTGTTGCCTGCACAATCACTTCGTCGGTCAGCAACGTTGTGCGCTGCAACGAAATGCTGACGTGTTCATCTGCGGTGAGTAGGAGTTGCCGTTTTTCTGTTTGATAGCCGAGATGACTGACCATGATGGTGTAGGTACCCGCTTTTACGTGGCGGATGACTGCTGTGCCAGCGGCATCTGCTTTGCCTTGGTAAATGGTCCCTTCGAGCTGGATTGACGCTCCAGGCAACGGCCTGTCATTGCTTGCATCGATTACCGATACGGTGATGTGGCGTTGTGCCACTGCTGCAGCCATAACGACGTGCATGAAAAACGCAATCCCTGCGATTGACTTTTTAATCATTTTGTAAATTTGTAAATTTAGTTAAACACCACTGCTATAAGGGGTTCATAGCAGTGTAATTATTTAACTTACCTCCCTACGCCGGCATTATCCGGATCAGGTGCTTGGCACCACAGCGCCAATGGGTATGATCTCAGCCTTTATTTGTGTCTGTTGGTACAAACAAGGCACCCCTAAATGATGGTACAAATGTACGCATTTTTTATCACTAGGCGATGATAACGAATGTCGACTTTTTTGTAACAAATCAAACAATTTGACCGATATTCGTATTTATGCAAGTAAAAACAATACAAGTATAAAGCAATAAAGGAATTTATTATGCGGTTTATCATTGATGTACTATTGACCGGACTGGCTGTTTTTCTGGCGGCCTTGGTCCTCCCCGACTCGGCCGTGACCGTTGCCGGATTTGGCTGGGCGATTATTGCAGGACTCATTATCGCTTTTGTGAATGCAACCTTAGGCACGGTATTGCGGGTATTCACCTTCCCGCTCAACCTGCTTACGCTGGGGCTCATTTCGTTCATTATTACGGTGCTGATGGTCCAGCTCACCAGCTATTTCATGGGCAGTAAGTTTGAAGTGGCTAACTTTTGGTGGGCTGCGGTATTCGCGATCATCGTGGCGCTGATACAGATGCTACTCAACAGTCTCTTTGGCGCTAAAAACAACGATTGACACCGATTCCTCATAGGCTTAGCCACTTAAGCCTATGAGGCCCTTTAGTGAGAGGTGTCAACGAGACCAACTTGTTTATTGTGCAAGATACCCACCATCGGCAGCATAATAGGCGCCATTTATAAAGGATGCCTTGTCGGAGCTAAGCCAGCGTACCAGTTCGGCTACCTCATGAGCTTCACCCAACCGACCCGCCGGATGCTTACTTACCAACCAGTCGATTGTTTCTTTATCCATATCCTTTAATAATGGCGTATTGATGAACGCAGGGCCCACAGCGTTAGCACGTATACCACCCGCCGCATACTCCAACGCAATATTCTTGGTGAGGCCGACGACGCCATGCTTTGCGGCAACATAGCTAGCTGAATTGGCAAATCCTACCGTTCCCAAAATCGAAGCCATATTGACTATGACGCCCCCTCCCGATTGGAGCATAGCAGGAATTTGGTATCTGCAACCATAAAACACACCGGAGAGGTTGATGGCAATAACCTTATCCCATCCCTCAATAGGATACTCGCCCGTTGGTGCCGATGGGCCACCTATGCCTGCATTATTGCAAGCGATATGCAATGCTCCATATTGCTCCACAGTCTGCTTGACCAGCCGTTCATTATCGTCGGCCCTCGACGTATCGGCGGCAATGAAGAATGCTTCCCCGCCAGCCTCATTGATTAATTTCACCGTCTGCTCTCCACTTCCTACGCTGATATCGGAAACGACTACCTTGGCACCCTCCTGTGCGTAAGCTTGCGCTACCGCTCGCCCGATACCAGAAGCCGCACCGGTAACTATGGCTACTTTGCCTTTCAATGTTTTCATAATCGTACTGCTTTAGTTCATTATAACAAAGGTAGCGCTGTTTGGTTGGGGAAAAATGACGGTGGTCAGCTAATAATCGGAATTACCGCATAAGATGCGTAACGCCCAAAGCATATCAGCAAAGAAATCGTTTCGACAAACGACTATTATCTCGGCCAAAGTCCGATTTAGGACGACATTTAGTTCATGTTCTTTCGAAATGCTTCGGGCGTTATTGCCGTATATTTTTTAAAAAATTTGCTGAAATTTGAATTGTCTTTGAAATTGAGCGTATCAGCAATAGTTGCAATGGAGAGCTCGGGGTTTACCAGGAGCCGCTTTGCTTCCAAAATAACTCGGTCGCGTATGACGGTTCCGGCTGACTGACCAAACAAATCCGAACATATGGCATTAAGGTGATTGGGTGTAATGTAAAGCAACGCTGCGTAATCTTTGGGCAGTCGGAGTTCGGCGTAATGTTTTTCAACGAGCTTTTTGAAATTGCGTAGTAAAACGGCGTTGTAGGAAAGTGGCGATGGCTGTGCAGGCTTCTGCAGATCGGTGAGGTCCAAGAACAGCTTGAGCATAAGTACGCGCAACTTATCTACATTGAACATGCTGATAGCAGTTCCCAATGGGACCATCTCCTCAAACAGCGCGGTAATCCGCGGGCGTAGCGCTTCGGGAATATCGAGTACGGACTGTTTGGCCTGCCCTTGAAAAAAAGCAAACTCATCGATATAATCGGACCGCAGCAGAAAAGATTGGAAAAACTGCGGCGAAAAGTTGAGTACATAACCGTCCACCGCTCCTTCGAAATTCCAGCGATGTACCTGGCCAGGTGCCATTGCATACAGCTGGAATGGACGAACTTCGAATCGATCGAAGTCGATCGTATGATAACCCGCACCTTCGGTAAAATACACTAAATGATAGAAGGTATGGCCGTGTAGTACATGCAGTTTATGATGTTGCACGATGTATGGAGCAAACGGGCCCACCAAGAAATCCGATTGGTAGGCGGCGAGCCCTGTGATGTCATATACCGGATAGCCCTGACGCGTCATAGGCCGTAAGTATACTGATTTTTTACGGTTTTTCGAGTCTCTCACCTTCGGGTTGATAACTCAAGCCGGGTGTAAGCCAATAGAGTAAAATAACCCGTGAATAACGAAAATTGAGTGGTGATAGCACGACGACCGTGCCAATGGTAGCAATGAGGTATGGCCATGGGCCATCCATGTAACCCGTAACGACGTAAAAGCCGACACTGGCGGCAATCATTTCGGCCATCGCCAATGCATAGCTTACAAACATGGCTACATAGAAATAGCCCGGTTCGCGCTCATACCGCAACCCACAGTGGGGGCATGTTTCGTTCATTTTTTGTCCTTTCAATGCATAGGTCTTCCCTGTAAACATATTTCCTTCGCGGCACCTCGGACATTTTGCTTTTAAGGCCGCTTTGATTGGGGATAATGTATGATCCTTTTCCATGATATTCTCCACGCTTAATCTACCTATCTTTTTGCTGCAAAGGTAGGTATATACCATAAAAGTTATTGGTAAGAACACCGTATCTTATGGTACTTTTTACTGATGAATTGAATAGATTAATCAAGGGGTTGCAATGGGAGGTAGCTCACCACTTCTGCGTCGGGATAATGGATGATGATGGCGATACAAGAATCTCCTGGTCCTACCTCGAAGGCAATACCCTCGTCAGATTTGTAGGTCGAATAGGTTTTGCCACCCTTTTCGTATGTTTCCACGGGTGTGATCTGATAATGGTTACGTATCTCGGTGAGCGCAGAGCCCACGCGAATGGATTCAGCAGTTTTGAACGCTGGCGACGTTACCCTGATTTGCTTTATCCGGGCGGTCTCGTCGTTCCCCATGTCGCGTGTGGTGAAAATAGATAAGGGGTATCCGTAGTCGCTATCGGTATACCAAAGCAACACCGCTTTTCCCATGGCCGCGTCGCTATAATCAGGCTGCCCCAATTGTTGGCGTATCAAACTATCAGGCTCATCCAATTTGAGGGTACCCGCAGAAGCTCCGGGTACAAGTGTGAGGCTTTCCCGGCCTGCGGTTTGGGGAAGGTCCGCAACCGTATTTTCGGTGCGCGCATGATCGGTATTGCCACGGTTGCCGCATGCGGTGAAGAAAATGCCGCTGATGGCAATGACCAAGCAACTGTAAAATAACGTCGTTTGGTACTTCATATGATATAAAACGACTACTTCCGGATTTTGTTTCGAAGTGGTACAAGTAAGTATTCCAACCCGTTGAGTTTGATTTCATACATCGTAGCCAACAACATGCCGATGGTACCCCTTGGAAATCCTTTTTGGTGAAACCAAATCAAGTATGCTTCGGGAAGGTCACAGATGAGTGTGTCTTTATATTTGCCAAAAGGCATCTTGGTGGTTACCAATTGTTGCATGGTTTCTTCGGGTGTCATAAGCAATATCAGTCGTTGGTTTTGCCATGGCGGATGTAATAGCCTGCTAGGCGGAAAGCAATAACAATGTGATTAAAAATATTGGCTACCAGCCCATAGTGCCTACTAAAAATTTGAAAACGCTCCTTCAGACTCTGCCAATGCCGTTGCTTTGACATACCGCCCACCAGGTACTTGGCCACTATACGTTTGGTGTTTACAATTTTATTAGCCGCCTTCGCGGCACGGATAACCCAATCGATATCAGCACTGAGTTGGTAGTGCAAATCATAGGGGGCTATAAGCTTACGCCGGACGTAAATGGCTTGATGACTCACATTCATGCCGTAGCGGAAGCTTTTCCAATTAAATCGCTCGGGTATAGCATGTCGTCGCAAACCAAGCGATTGCCAGTTTGCATCGAACATTTCCGTCTCACCGTAGTAAATATCGGCGTCAGGGGAGGTAGCAAAAACCGCGGCAACGGTATCGATGGAATAAATTTCGTCACCAGAATTCATGAACAACACATAATCGCCCCCCGCCAGTGCCAACCCTTTATTCATGGCGTCATAAATCCCGTTGTCGGGTTCACTGACGATCCGCGTTATCTGACCGGCGTACTTGTTAATGATGCCAGCCGTACCATCTGTTGATCCACCGTCAATAACAATATACTCAATGTGCGGATACGTCTGGTTGATGACCGACAGGATAGTCCGCTCGATACCGTCCGCATTATTGTAAACGACGGTGATTACGGTGAGTGTAGGTGAAAATATTCGCTCCATTACTGGTTGATTTCGGACCGGTTTGCTGGTTTTTGGACAACCATCACGTTGTTATGGAAAAAATTCGTGTTTTTCGGCAATATCGCTGAAAGAAACAATCCACTAAGTGTGATTGGGGTGATAAACAGGGGCGTAAGCGCTATCCGGAGCACCTTGCGCTGCGGGAAGATATGCTGGTATACGTATGCGGCCCACATCTGACAGATCGTACTGACATAATTGGTGGTCTTCTTTTCCTGCACTACGATAAAGCCCTTTTCTTGGAGAATGTGTTTCAACCCGAACGACGTATAGCGAGCGAAATCGTAAGGAATTTCATGCTCATCCCAGACAAAAGGAACCGTTAACAGCATACGCCCACCGGGCCTGAGTACCCGATGTAGTTCATTGAGGATTTGAGAAAGATTGAAAACATGCTCAAACACTTCGCTTGAGAAAATACTATCAAACGATTCATCTGCAAAGGGTAGGGTTTCGCCATCGTAATAGACGTCGATCTCTTCATGGCGATGGTCGTGCCCACTCACTTCAATATCGGTACCTACGTATTCGGATACGGAAAACAATGCTTTGTAAGGCTTGCTGCCGCAACCGAAGTCTAACAGCTTACCACGCATATGGTTGCTAAATTGAGACACTCCTTTATACAGCCCACTACGAATGATAAAGAAAGGGTTGAAAAACAGACCCAAAAACGTGGGTTGGAATAGCGATTTATTATACAGTTGTTTAAGTTTTGCTACCACGACGTGTCGTTATTGTGACTTAAATTGTGTTTTCCAGCGCTGTATCGCATCTTGGTTGAGATACAATTTAACGCTCATTTCCTCTTGAATTTTCTCTTCAAGCAAATCGATACGCTGGCGTTCCAACACGTTCAAACCGATATCATTGCGCATTTCAAGCGCCCGGTTATCGATACCGATGATGATGGCTTTACGTTTTTTCTGCAGTGCCCTTATGCCAGCATGGAGGCGTGTGCCCACGTATTCACAAGGCTCCTTCTCCAAAAACGAATCAAACGCCGACAGCTTCGGTGGGACATAGCTAATGCCGGATACTAGGCTTTCAATGTACGCTCGGTCTTTTGATCCCTGTACCCATACGTACACCGCTCGGTAGTGCTTTTTCAGGATTTCGAACATCCGCCGATCGCTATCGGGATCGCGCATATAGTCGGTGATGGTCGTGATTACGGTATCACGCTTCTTGGGGTTGATTTGTGAGCAGTGCGGTTCGTCAAGCTCCCATACGGTGGGGCAGCCCGTATTGATTACATTCTTGATTCCTATTTCGTCGAGTTTCTGTAACGTATAGTTATCCCTGACAGCGTGCAGGTATCTTTTGGAAAACAACGACTTGTACATGATCTTCGAATAGGTGGACACCGGCTTATCCTGATATTGCCACCACCCCACCCCCAGCAGTATCACCTTGTGCCGTAAAACGAACAAATCTTTGACTCCAACTTTCCATTGGCTCTTCCGGAGTGTGTTATTCTTCAGCAAGTTGGTTCCCCCCACAATACCTATATCGTATTTACGGAATTTTTGAAGATCTTTCGGATGGATGGAGAAATGAGTAGGCACGTTGATGACGAAATCGTCCATAAACAATTCGTCAGAAATTTGATCCACCGCGTCCATAATGATATGGTCACCGAGATTGGTCGTACCTATTGAGGTATCAAAAATGATCTTTGGCATGTGAATACTCCAACTTTTTAACGTTTAACTAACCGCCGGATGGTCGGCACAAAAAACAGCGCTCCGAGCATCAACCACCCTTGTGCCCGCGTTTTGGGCACGAAGATAACAAATAGCGCTGTGCTCGCATACGTGACTAATGTGGCGTAAGCAGCACCAATCATGCCATATTCAGGAATCCACCAACTATTCAACCCGATATTGATAACAGCACCGGTAATTGCACGGGCTAACGATATGCGGGTGTAGCCCTCTGCCAAGAGGTACTGACCAGTGGCGACATACAGGAACATAAACACCCCAGCCCAGATGTGCACGGTGAGCACGGGTGCCCCAGCGGCGTACTCTACCGAATAGAATGTCCGGTAAACGAGAGGTGCCACCAAGGTAGTAACCACAGCGATAGCGACGCTTACCATGGTCATCAACTCGTACAGGTGTTGTAGCCGCCGCCGGTAGCGCTCGGGGTCGTCTCGGCGGGCGTTCATGATGGCGGGGAAAAGGGCGGTAACAATAGCCATCGGGATAAAGTACCAGCCTTCACTCAGTTTCACCACCGTATCATATACACCAAATACCGCCTTGCCTAAATAGGCATCGAGCATCAGCTGGTCAATTTTCATATACAAGATAATGGCAACAGACGAGAAGGCAAGCGGCCAAGAGTAATGAAGTAAGTGCTTGGCCATTTTTCTATCGAACCGCCAGTTGATAAGCCGGTTTCCCCGCCGTTCGTAGCAATACAGGTATCCCGCTGCGAGGAAAACGGCGTCGAACAGGAGCGCCCACACAAACCAGCCCACCGTAGCTTGCCAAAAAACGAGCACGAGCTTCACCGCTGCGGAAAGTAAATTGGCGCCAACTTGGATATACATGATGTATTTGCCCTGTACCCTCGCTTGAAAAAAACAGTCGATGATACTGACTGATTGAAAAACGCAAACGAACGAGACGATAAGTATATAATGGAACGGTGCAGCCAGTGGTCCGGCAGTATAGTGGCCAATCAACAGGTAGGCCACATAAATCATCGGAAGTGCGATGACCGACGCGACCAATCGTAGCCAGAAAGCGGTACCTAAAATGGTATTCTCCTTTTCCGGTTGCTGCAATAGCTGGCGGGTCACGAAACTGTCCATGCCCAAAGCACAAGCTGCGGCAAAGAAAGATACCAATACGAGCGGGTAATTCAACTCGCCATTCAAGCTACTGCCCAAATAATTTGGGATTACAACCGCCGTAACAACCATTTTGATGAAAATTGTGCCTACGCGGGCGACCATCAACCAGCCGGTATTCTTGAAATACTTGTTGAAAGCTTCAGGATCGAAACCCGGTAACGAAGGGATTTTCATTCAAAAATAAACTGTTCTTCAATGCACTCATGGAATCTGTATCTCCCCGACTATTATGTAAATCGATGAGATAGCAGGTTTATCAAACTGATCCGTTATACGACTTCCACCACCTTGCCAAAACCTGCCAAGCTCGGGTGTGTGGGCTCAAGATCGGTTACAAGATAAGAAATAGCGTTGAGGCTACAGACTTTCATTTTCTGTACGGAATTGAGTTTTTCAGCGATGCTGAGGATAGCGGTCTTGCTTGAGCAGCGAATCATCGCCTTTTTTATCTGTACCACTTCCCAATCGGAGTCGGTGACGCCATCTTCTACGGAGAGGCTATTCGTGCCCAATAAACATAAGTCGACCCGAATCTCCGATAACTGGTTGATGACCTGTGAACCGATACTGATGTTGGTACTACGCGATAGCTTTCCGCCGATAAGGATAACGTCTGCATTCGTACGCTCGGCCAATTCGAGGGCTACCAACGGGCTGATGGTGAAAAACGTACATTGGAGACTCTCGGGGATGGTACGCGCCAATTCAAGCATGGTTGTCCCCCCCCCTGCAAGTACCGTCATTCCGTTTTGAACAAGTTTGAGTGCCTTACTGGCAATCTGCTTCTTGGAATCACGGGCATACACATTATTTTCTTTGAAAGGATACTGGAACGATTTGGACAACGCCCCACCATATACTTTGAGTACCTTGCCATTCTCCGCCAATTCATTTAAATCACGCCGGATGGTATCCTCCGACACGCTAAGCTGCACACTGAGGTCTGATGACAATACCTTGTTGTGCAAATTGATTTGGTGAATGATAAAAGCTTGCCTTTCTTCCTTCAACATGGTATAAGCGGTTTATTAAGTGGGTAAAGATAGAATATTTTAAAGAAATTTGTATTATTACCCCCGCAAAGCATTTGTATAACCGCAGAGCAAACAGTATAAATGGCCGAATCATATCTTGCAATCACCAACGGCGTCGTCTTTACGGGCGATGCGTTGATTAGCAATCAGACTGTATTGATAAAAGGAGATAAAGTATTTGGAATTGTCCCTACGTCCGAAATTCCGGCAGAAGCCGAAATCGTCGATGCCAACGGTGGATATCTGACGCCCGGATTTGTGGATTTACAGATATATGGCGGGGGAAGTCGGTTGTTTTCCGCCGACCCTACAGCAGCAGCGCTTGATGAAATCGCGCACGCCTTGGTAAAATCAGGAACCACCAGCTTCATGATCACCATGGCAACCAACCCAATGGAACTGGTAGATGACGCCATGGGTGTCTTGCGCCGCTATCAACATCCTGCACTGCTTGGCCTGCACCTCGAAGGGCCTTATCTTAACCCGAAAAAACGGGGAGCTCATCCTGAGGCCTATATGCGTAAACCCGAAAAGTCAGAAATCAAGTCGCTATTGGAGCGGGCCGGGACGAGCTTGCGGATGATGACGGTCGCTCCGGAACAGTTTGATGAGGACGTAATCGACTTATTATTGAACCACGGCGTTATTTTGTCCGCGGGGCATAGCAACGCTACGTTTGATGAGGCGATGTATGGGTTCCAAAAAGGGATACAAGCGGTGACCCATTTTTTCAACGCCATGTCGCCGTTTCATCACCGTAATCCGGGATTGCCGGGTGCAACTTTCCAGTCGGATACGGTGAAAGCGAGCATTATCGCAGATGGCATCCATGTAAACTACCAAACACTGGCGATAAGTAAGCGGTTATTGGGCGACCGGCTGTTTTTGATCACAGACGCCGTAGTAGCCGTAGATAATGGCACCTACACGCATATTTTTGCGGGCGACCGGTATACGTTGCCCGATGGCACATTGTCGGGGTCGGCACTGACGATGATGCAGGCAGTGGCCAACTGCGTGCGTCATGCCGGCATTCCACTAGAGGAGGCGTTGCGGATGGCCACCATATATCCAGCGTCGCTTATCGGGGCCAATGACATTGGTAGGATTGCAGCAGGAGCTACCGCCAACCTGGTCATTTTTGACGAGAATTATATCGTGCAAAATGTCTTCCTCGGAGGGGTCTGCCAATGAAGAAGCTTTTCAACCTACTCTATTTCCAGGTAGTAATTGCCATCATTATCGGTATATTAATCGGCCATTTCTATCCTTCACTGGGCGTGCAATTGAAACCACTTGGCGATGGGTTCATCAAGTTAATCAAAATGGTGATCGCCCCATTGATTTTCTGCAGTATCGTACTGGGCATTGCGGGGATGGAAGATGTGAAAAAAATCGGCAAGGTCGGCGTGAAAGCGTTGCTATATTTCCAGCTTTCTACCATCGCAGCCATGTTACTTGGTGTGATCGTAATCAATTTGGTTAAGCCAGGTGAGGGGATGCACGTGGATCCGAAGACATTGGATACCTCAGAAGTATCCTCCTACATCACACAAAGTGAGCACCAGGGTGGCGTTAAGGATTTTCTATTGGATATCATTCCCGAAAACGTCTTTGGTGCGCTATCATCGGGCAACTTACTCCAAGTTCTTTTCTTTGCAGTGCTATTCGGATACGGACTTTCGAAGATTGGTGGCAAAGCCGAACCCGCCATACGCGTAATGCAATCTTTCCTCGACGGCTTATTTGCCGTGATTAAGATGATTATGAAAGTGGCTCCCATTGGAGCCATGGGCGCCATGGGATTTACTATTGGCAAATACGGCATCAGTTCCCTTTCCTCTTTGGGCATGCTGATGCTTTGTTTTTACGGTACCTGCCTGTTGTATATTTTCTTGGTTGCAGGATTGTTTTTAAAGTATTATGGCATCAGCATATTCAAAGTGCTGCGCTATATAAAGGAGGAATTACTTGTTGTACTTGGTACGTCGTCGTCGGAATCGGTGTTGCCCGCCATCATGCAGAAGCTCGAAGAGATGGGTTGCTCGAAACCGGTAGTGCGCCTCACCATACCGACGGGTTATTCGTTCAACTTGGATGGCACCGCTATTTACCTAACAATGGCTGCAATTTTCCTGTCGCAAGCATTGGATATGCCGATGAACTTGATGGATCAGCTGTTCTTGTTGTTTGTGCTCACGATCACATCCAATGGTGCTGCAGGCGTAACTGGAAGTGGTTTTATCATTCTGGCCGCCACATTACCCGTTGTTGGACACATGCCCGTTGAATCGGTTGCCCTGATCTTTGGTATCGACCGCTTCATGAGCGAAGCCAGGGCATTGACCAACATCATCGGCAACACCGCAGCAACACTGGTAGTGGCCCGTTGGGAGGACGAATTGGATATGGACCATTTGAGGTCTGAGCTGGGCTAGCCTACCCTTCCCTACCCTTGGGGCCGGCATCATCATCAGTCAACCCAGCCAATATATTATTCACCTCGGCTTCCGTTGCCGTGAGCTTTGCCTTGCAGGCGCGAATGAGCAGTGTCGCACGTTTTACCTTCTCCGAAAGCTCGTCGACCGAAATTTCACCTTGTTCGATCTCCGATACGATGGTCTGCAGTTCTTCGAATGCATCAGTATAGGAATATTGATTATCCATTGTCCAATGGTTTTAGTCTATCTATTTTACTGGTCATACTTCCCTGTGCCAAAACAGTCTCCACAACATCGCTCTCATGTACGGATTCGGTACTTTTCAATGCCTTCCCGTTGAGACGGGTAATGCTATACCCACGTTGGAGCACGTGCTGTGGATGCAACAAATGAACCGACTTTTCCGAGGTCAGCAAATCAGATCGTCTATCTTTCACGAGCGTTGCCGTTGCCGCTTTTAGCGTCTGGATAGCATGTTTTATGTGCTGTTGTCCATGCTGCACACGAGCAGCACTGGCCATGCGTAGATTAATGACGCCGTGTTCAAGCGCCTTTTGTTGCCGATTTAACAGGTGCAAGCTATTCAGGCGGAAGTATCGTATTTGATCATTAAGTATACTCCTTTCTTGGGCTAATTGTTGTTGGACTTTTCGCATAATGGTTTCTTTTGCTTGATCGACCGGCTCGGCAAATCGGTGAAACCGCTGGATGAGGAAATCAGCAAGTTCGCTGGGCGTGATGGAATTCTGATAGGCCACCATTTCGCTGACCGTTTCGTTTGTGGAATGGCCAATGCCAGTAAGTACCGGAATGGGAAATCTGGCAATCGTGGCAGCCAGCATATAGTGATTATAGCTTGATAAGCCCACGTCGCCCCCTCCCCCACGGATGATAGCGACTACATCATACGCATGCCGCATTTGCGCGATGTGTTCAAGTTGGTTGACAATGGCCTTCACTGATTTGTCCCCTTGGAGTAAAGCGGGAAAAAGCGTCTGTTCAAAGTGGTATCCCCAGGGATTATGTCGCAAAATCTTCAGGAAATCGGCGTAGCCTTTACTGGTCTCGACCGAAATAACGGCCAGTCGTTTTGGTAAAACAGGGAAAGCCAACCTTTTATTCGCGGCAAAGACCCCTTCTTTTTTAAGGCGATCGATACTTGCCAGCTTTTCTCTTTGGAGTTCGCCAAGTGCATGTACGGGATCGATATCCAAAATACGTAAGGTTAGGCCGTAGACGGGGTCGTACGATATAGCCGCTTGGAATAAAATGGTAATTCCATTTTTCAGGGGCTCTTTGGTTATCCCGATAAACTGTTGGTTAACACGTTCGTAGTCGCCCTTCCAGAGCACGGCGCGCATTTCGGCGATAACCTGCCCACCTCGCTTCTCCACCAATTCCGGATAGCAGTGTCCCGAATGGGAGTAGTGATTGAGCTTGTTCATTTCCGCTTTTATCCAGTACACACTTTTGTAGCGCTCGGCAATGGTTCTCTTGATGCTGCGGGCTACCTCTACGAGGGAAAACACCGTCTTGTCCGACAATTTCTCAGGCATAACCAAAGGTAAGCTTTTTCTATAAAATCACTACCTTTGTGCCATGAAACCCGCCAAGCAGGAATCCTGCCTTTTTGGGCAAATGAAAGATTACAGGTTCTTCGAGACCGTTAAAAGAAAGACTATTTTTGAATGAAACTACCCATTATTTCATACGGTGACCCCATCTTGAAACGAAAAGGTGAAACAATTGAAAAAGATTATCCGGATTTACCGCAATTGGTAGCGGATATGTTTGAAACCATGTATGCAGCCCACGGTGTGGGACTGGCGGCTCCGCAGATTGGCCGCTCGATACGTCTGTTCGTCATTGATGCCAGTCCATATGAAGAAGATGAACCGGGGCTTGCCAATTTCAAGAAAGTCTTCATTAATGCCGAATTGGTGGATGAAGAGGGAGAGAAATGGCTGTTCAATGAAGGCTGCCTGAGCATCCCCGACATCAGGGAAGACGTGAGCAGATACCCTATCATCCACGTGCGCTACCGCGATGAACACTGGGTGGAGCATGAAGACAAATTTGACGGATTGGCCGCTCGGATTATCCAACATGAATATGACCACATCGAGGGGAAGCTCTTTACCGATAAGCTGAGCCCACTCCGGAAAGCGATGATTAAAAGTAAATTGGACTCGATTTCACGGGGTCAGGTTGATGTAGATTACAAAATGAAATTCCCCGCGTCGAAGAAGCGGAAACGGTAAGTTTCTTTTCTAACCTCCAACAAGAGGTAATGCCAGCCGATATTTCACGGCGATCACACGAACGAAGACCACGGTAATCACACTTAAGGAAGCATTGATGTTATAGCTCACCCCGAAGGAATCGAGTGTGAAAAACAGAATAGCTCCCAAAAGGCAGGCCGTGGCATAGATTTCCCGGCGAAAAATCAGCGGTGTTTCGTTCAGTAGCGTATCACGGGTAACGCCCCCCATTACCGCTGAGAACATGCCTAATACAACTGCCGCGATCCCGCTGCTATCGTAAGCGAGCGATTTCTGAACCCCTACCACCGTAAAAAAGCCGATACCTAAAGCATCAAATAAAAACAACGTCCGGGCCAACCGCCCTAGTATACTCCGCGAGAGAATTGCAATGAGCACACCGGCTAATATTGCTAATAAGTAATTTCCATCATCCACCCACACGGGACGTAAGTTGAGGAAGATATCGCGAAGGCTCCCCCCGCCGATAGCCGTAACAAAACCCGTAAACGCGGCCCCAAATAAATCAATATTATGTCGCATCGCTGCCATCGCTCCAGATATCGCGAAGACCATAGTTCCCAATAGATCGATGTAATAGATGATTTCCAACGCTGCTAATTTTTACGTTCCGTTTGTAAAAGTACGACATTTCCGGATCACTTGCCACTGCTTATGGGTGCAACAACATACGTATCATATTTTTTTCTCACTGATTTATAGGGAATCATATGAATTACCAAACAATATTCCGCGTGACCTGTTGCAAATTACAGGTAATAACGTACCTTTGCATCCCGCTTCGGAAGGGGCGGTTGTTCCTTGAGGTTTTCGATTGATTTTCCGGCTGGTGTCTGTGTTGTGTTTGGTTGGTGGTTTTGGCGGGAAAAAAGTTGAAAATAAATTTTGCGGGAATGAAAAAGGTTCTTACCTTTGCAGTCCCAAACGAAACCGGGTTTATCCGGCCCCTGCGGCGCGATGCTTCGGGGGGATTGAAGAGGGGATCGGTTGTTGCGGGGTTTGCGCCCTGTTGCGGCACATCGGCCGAAGCGCGAGCGGAGGCGGGGAAGTTCTTGAAAGATATTGATATTCATGTAGCGTGACGAGTAGTCTGTTTTCAGGCGAAAGTCAGAGACAGACCTAGGTCAATCAGGTAGATAGACAACACAAAGATTGATTCCGATTTTAATCGGGTCAGATCATTAACTTCATTTTACAATGGAGAGTTTGATCCTGGCTCAGGATGAACGCTAG
>Ga0182739_1000282_pt1 | contig 80554 bp, 65 predicted proteins | sample eDN5th30CBELigBY_FD_128873 | JGI IMG/M metagenome (GOLD analysis project Ga0182739, IMG submission 128873) | Enriched backyard soil microbial communities from Emeryville, California, USA - eDNA 5th pass 30_C BE-Lig BY (version 2) (version 2) | ecosystem: Environmental > Terrestrial > Soil >...
GAATCCGCCGCAACTGCGGCAATGGCTCGACATGCTCGACACTACGCAGGAGCTGCGCATCGATGTGGCAGAACACAGTTTCACGGTGGCCGCCACGCCGCTCTTCGAGGGCGCACTGCGATACGGCACGCTCACCGAATGGCGCGACATCACCCAACAGTTGCGCGAGCAAGCGCAGGAGCGGCAGCAGCGCGAACACGAGCGCAAGGAAGCCGCGCTGGCCATGCAGCTGCGCACCGCGCTTGCCAGCAGCACCTCCGGCGTCATGGTGGCGGATGCGCAGAACGTCATCGTCTATGCCAACGACACGCTGTACAAATTGCTTGGCGAGGCCGAAAGCGAGCTGCGGCAAACGCTGCCGGGCTTCAATGCGCGCGACATCATCGGCAAGTCGATGGACGTGTTCCATCGCCATCCGGCGCATCAGCAGCAGCTGGTGAGCGGGCTGCGTGAAAAACACTATGCGCGCATTCACCTGGGTTCGCGCCCCGTGCGCCTGTTGATGAACCCGGTGTTCGCCGAGGACGGCACGCGCCAGGGCACCATTGTGGAATGGCGAGACCAGAGTGTGGAAGTGGCGCTGGAAAACACCGCGTTGCGCGCCATCGAGGCGGCAGCCAAGGGCGATTTGAGCAACCGCATCGAGGGCGGCGGGCGCAGCGGCAACATGCAGAAGGTGTTTGCCGCCATCAACCAGTTGCTGGACATGCTGCAGCAGGTGATGGGCGAAACCGGCGCCGCCATGAGCGCGCTTGCCGGCGGCGACCTGACGCGCAAGATCCACGGCGACTATCCCGGCGTGTACGGAAGCTTGCGCGACGGCATCAACAACACCGGCGACCGCCTGCTCGAAGTGGTGCGGGAAATCCGCGATAGCGCCGCCGGCGTCAAGGCCGGCGCCGGGGAAATTTCCAGCGGCAACATGGAACTGCGGCTGCGCACCGAACAGCAGGCGGCCAGCCTGGAGCAGACCACCTCCGCGATGGAACAGATCGTCACCACCGTGCAGCAGAATGCCGCCAACGCGGTGCAGGCCAACACCCTGGCGCGCGGCGCGCGCGAGGCGGCGGAAAACGGTGGCCAGGTGGTGGGACGGGCGGTGGCGGCCATGGAAGCCATCAGCACGTCGAGCAACAAGATCAACGACATCATCGGCGTGATCGACGAAATCGCGTTCCAGACCAACCTGCTGGCGCTCAACGCCGCCGTGGAAGCGGCGCGTGCCGGCGACCAGGGCCGCGGCTTTGCCGTGGTGGCCGACGAAGTGCGCAATCTCGCCGGCCGCAGCGCCACCGCCGCCAAGGAGATCAAGGCGCTGATCAAGGATAGCGGCGACAAGGTGCAGGAAGGCGCGCTGCTGGTGAACGAGTCCGGCGCCACGCTTGGCGACATCGTCACCGCGGTGAAAAAGGTCAACGACATCGTGGCCGAGATCGCCACCGCCAGCGACGAACAGGCGTCCGGACTCAACGAGATCAACCGCGCCGTGGCGCAGATGGACGAAATGACGCGGCAGAACGCCACCATGGTGGAACAGGCCGCCATCGCCAGCACCGCGCTTGGCGGGCAAGCCGATGGGCTGGACAGCCTGATCGCCTTCTTCGAAACCGGTGTGGCAGCGCCAGCGGTTGCCACATCCGGTATCCCGGCTCCGCGCGCGCCGGCCTCCCGCGCGCCGGCACCCGCCAAAGCGGCCGTTGCCGCAGCGCGTGGCACGCGCAGCCGCACGGCGGCAACCGCGAAACCGAAGTCAACAGCGGCAAGCACGGGTAAACGCAGTACCGCGACCGCATCGCCGCGTCGTGAACGACCAAGTGCTGCGCCTAAGCTGGACGACGACAAGAACTGGACCGAGTTTTAGTGCCCGGCTCGGCGGGGAAAGGTGACAGCATGAAGCAAACCGCACCGCGCAAAAGCACCGCCAAGGCCGCACGCCTGGCGCTGCCGGCCAGGATGGAAACGGGCAGCCTGGGCGCGCTGGTCAGGAAGATGCGCAGCCACTGCAAGGCGCAGCGCAGCATCCTGGTGATCGATGGCGGCGCGGTGAGCGTGATCGATTTTGCCGGGGTGCAGCTGCTGGTGGCGTTCGTGGCGGCCATGCAGCGCACCGGCTGCGCGCTCAGCTGGGAAAACTATTCCGTGCAGGTGTACCAGATGGCAAGCGAACTCGGGCTTGCCGAGCAGTTGGGCGGTTAGCCGCGCATGCAGGCGACGGAGGTGCGCAACACGCTGCTGCATTTTTGCGAACTGCAACTGGCGTCGATCCTGGACGAATTCGACGGCGCCGTGCTCGACGCTGCCGCAAGTGCCGGCGAAGGCTTGACGCTGTGCGGTGACCTGTTGGGTCAGAACGCCAATGCCACGGTGCCGGCGCGTTTGCGCGCAGTGCTGAACGCCATCGTCGCGCGCCTGCAGTTCCATGATGAGCTGAGCCAGCGCAGCGCACATCTGCACCAGTTGCTGGCGCTGGTGCAGCAGCCCGATGAGTGCCTGCCGCGCGACATGCCGCAGCTTGTGGCGCTGCTTGGCAGCATTTTCAGCACCCAGGCGGAGTTCGCCCTGCTGCGGCGGATGCTGCCCGACCAGCCGCTGCCGCCGCCAAGCACCGGCCTCGAACTGTTCTGACACGAAGGAGAAGGATGTGCGGCGCACGGCGCTCAAGCAACAGCCATTGGAGCCGGTGGGCGGGTGCGAATTGCAGCCGCGCGAATTTGCGCTGCTGCGGCAACTGGTGCTGCGCCACACCGGCATCGCGCTGGCGGAATCCAAGCGGGAACTGGTGAAGCGGCGTTTCGCCCCGCGCCTGCGCGCGCTTGGCCTGGACAGCTTCGGCGCCTACGCCGAGTATCTGCAGCGGCATTACACCAGCGAAGGCACGCATTTCTGCAACGCGATCACCACCAACCTGACCGCGTTCTTCCGCGAGAACCATCATTTCGATTTTCTGCGTGCCAGGGTACTGCCGCCGCTGGTGCACAAGGCGCGCGCGAGGGGGCGGGTACGCCTGTGGTCCGCGGGCTGTTCCACGGGGCAGGAAGCCTATTGCATGGCGCTCACGGTACTCGAGGCCCTGCCCGATGCGCACCGGTACGACGTGCGCATTCTGGCCACCGATCTCGACGAAGCCTGCCTGGCGAGCGCGCGCGCCGGTGCCTATCCGCTTGCCGAATTCGCCAAGGTGCCGCCCGGGTCGTTGAAGGCCTATTTCGAAGTGGGCCAGGTAAGACTCAAACACGGTGTGCGCGAGGGCTACGTGGCGGGCGAACGGCTCAAGCGTCTGATCAGCTTCAAGCCGCTCAACCTGGTGGAGCCGTGGCCGATGGCGGGACCGTTCGACGTGATCTTCTGCCGCAACGTGTTCATCTATTTCGACAAGTCCACTCAACAAAAGCTGCTGCAGGGTTTCGCCGCGTTGCAGAAGCCCGGCGGCATCCTGTGTCTCGGGCATTCGGAAACGATGGCCAACCCTGCGGCCATCGGCTACCGGCTGGTGGGCAAGACCACGTACGAGAGGCAATGACGCGCCATGGGGATACGCAGCGCCAGCTTCAGCCACATCAAGCGCTACTACGACGCGCAGCGTCAGTGCGTTACCGCCAAGCTGCTGCCGGGCGAATTCTACGTGACCGACAAGGACGAAGTGATCGGCACCGTGCTGGGTTCCTGCGTGGCGGCCTGCCTCTACGATTCCCAGGCGCACTGCGGCGGCATGAACCATTTCATGCTACCGGGGATGCGCGGCAGCGGCGATGGCGATGCCTCTGCGCGCTATGGCCTGTTTGCCATGGAAAGCCTGCTCAACGAACTCTTGAAGCTCGGCTGCCGCAAGGAGCGCCTGCGCGCCAAGCTGTTCGGCGGCGCGCAGATCGTGCGCAACATGAGCGACGTGGGGCAGAAGAACATTCATTTCGCGCGGCACTTTTTGCATGCCGAGGGCATCGCGCTGGAAAGCAGCGACCTCGGCTCGATCTATCCGCGCAAGGTGCATTTCTTCGCGCACAGCGGCAAGGCGCTGGTGAAGCGCCTGAACAGCCTGCAGGAATCGGTCGAGCATCGTGAAATCGAATATCTGCAGCGCATCAGCCACAAGCCGGTTGCCGGCTCGATCGAACTGTTCTGAGGAGGATCCATGGCCGCCGCGGCAAAACCCATCAAGGTGCTGGTGATAGACGATTCCGCGGTGGTGCGCAAGCTGCTGAGCACCATGCTTGCCGCCGATCCCCAGATCGACGTGGTGGGCACCGCGCACGATGCCTACATCGCGCGCGAGAAGATCAAGCGCCTGAGGCCCGACGTGCTGACGCTGGACGTGGAAATGCCGCGCATGGACGGCCTGACGTTTCTCGGCAATCTGATGCGCCTGCATCCGCTGCCGGTGGTGATGGTGTCCACGCTTACCGCCAAGGGCGCGGACGTGACGCTCGATGCGCTGGAACTCGGCGCGGTGGATTTCGTGTGCAAGCCGAAACTGGATCTGTCGCACACCTTCGACGACTACGCCGAGGAAGTGATCGCCAAGGTGAAGCAGGCGGCCCGGGCGCGGGTGCGGCAGCGCCAGGCGGGCAGGGCGGTGGCGCCCGTGGTGTTGCCGTCGTTGGCGCAGGGGCAGGATCGCAGCCATGGCATCGATGAAGTGTTTCCAAAAGGCCTGGCGCGGCGCTGGCGCGGCAGCGACCAGCTTATCGCCATCGGCGCCTCCACCGGCGGCACCGAGGCGATACGCGAAGTGCTGCAGCGCTTTCCCCTGGACGTGCCCGGCATCGTGGTGGCGCAGCACATTCCGGCCGGTTTCAGCAAAGCCTTCGCCGACCGGCTCGATGCGCACTGTGCCATCAAGGTATGCCAGGCGGGCGACGGTGATCCGATCCTGCCCGGCCACGCCTACGTGGCGCCGGGTGATCGCCACCTGCTGGTGGTGCGCGACGGCGCGCGCTGGCGCTGCCGGCTGAGCGACGAATTGCCGGTGAATCGCCACAAGCCGAGCGTGGATGCCTTGTTCCGCTCGGTGGCGGAAAGTGCCGGCCCCAGCGCGGTGGGTATATTGCTGACCGGCATGGGCAAGGACGGCGCACTTGGCTTGAAAGATATATTGGACGCCGGCGGACGCACGCTGGCGCAGGACGAGGCCAGCAGCGTGGTGTGGGGGATGCCGGGCGCCGCGGTGCAGCTTGGCGCCTGCCGCGAGGTGCTGCCGCTGCAGCGCATCAGCGAACGAATTCTGGAACTGATAGTCCAGGCGCGGGAGGCGGCCTGAACCCGATTTTGCCCAAGGTTGGCTTGCGTAAATTCCGCCTGCCTCAGGAAGGATTCAAGCCACGTACGTGACCCCGCAGCGTCTGGCCGAGCGCGTGCAGCAGGATGGGCTTGCCGAGCACTTCGTCGATGCCGGCCTGCAGGCAGCGCTGCCGGTATTCCTCCGGCGAACCGGTGATGGCAAAGATCAACGTGTGCGTCTGCCGCGCTTCCTCCGCCTCGACCGCGCGGATCGCCTGCGCCATGGCAAAGCCGTTCATCACCGGCATGGCGATGTCGGCGAACACCAGGGCGTGACGTTTCTGTTGCCAGCTTTCCAGGCCGAGGCGGCCGTTGTCGGCCATTTCGGCGTTCAGGCCAAGCACCCGCAGCTGCGACATCAGGAGTTGGCGGTTGGCCTGGTGATCGTCCACCACCAGGACCGACAGCTGCTGCGCATGGGGCAGATCGCCCTGGGCGGCGGTCATGCCCACGGGCGGCGCGGCATCGCCAAGCCGCAGGATGCGCGCCACCTTGGCATATAACTCCTCCTTGAGTATCGGCTTGCTGATGAAGTCGTCGGCGCCGGCGGCAAGCAGCCGCTCGCGCTCGCCTTCCAGGGTATTGGCGGTGATGGCGATGATGCCAAGCGCTCGATGGCGTGGATTGCGGCGCAACTGCGCGATGGCTTCGTCGCCCGCCAGGCCCGGCATGCGGATGTCCATCAGCACCAGCGTGGGCGTCCATTGCTCGATGATGTCCAGCGCGCTGGCGGCGTCGAAGGCTTCGCGGATGATGAAGCGCGGATCGGCCAACAGGCGCGTGAGCAGCTTGCGGTTGCTGTCGATGTCGTCCACCACCAGTACCTTGTGCAGGCGCGGCGCCGCGCGCTCGTCCGGCGTCTGCGTGGTAGCCAGCGGCTCCACCGGAATGAACGCGGTGAAGCAGCTACCCTTGCCGAGTTCGCTCTGCACTTCCAGCCGGCCGCCGAGCTGGGTGACGATGTTCTTGCTGATGGTCAACCCCAACCCGAAACCCTCGCTGTTCGCCGAGGCCGCTTCGCTGCGCTCGAAGGCGTTGAAGATGCGGTCGAGATCGTCGGCGTCTATTCCTGCGCCGACATCGCACACTTCGATCACCAGGCGCCCGTGCAGCGGATCGCCCTCGTGCTGCAGGCTTACCCTGAAACCTACTTCGCCGCGTTCGGTGAATTTGAACGCATTGGACAAAAGATTCATGCACACCTGCCGCAGCGCCTTGGCGTCGAGCAACAGGCGCGGCGGCAGGTCGGGCGCGATGTGGCTGCTCAGGGTCACGCCTTCCTTGATCACGCGCTTTTGGTAGTAATGGCTGATTTCCTGGAACAGCTCGCTTGGGTTGGCCGGTTCCAGGCGCACCTTGAAATGGCCGGATTCGATGCGGCTGAGGTTGAGGATGTCGTCGATCAGCGACAGCAGATGCTGGCCGCTGCTGTTGATGATTTCCAGGTTCTCGCGCTGGCTTTCGCTCAGTGCCTCGTCGTCCATCAGCAATTGCGAGAAGCCGAGAATGGCGTTCATCGGCGTACGGATTTCGTGCGAGACGTTGGTGAGAAAGGTGCTCTTGGCCTTGCTGGAGGCCACCGCGATTTCCCGCGCCTGCTCGGCTTCGGCGATCGCCTGTTCCAGTTCGCCCTGGCGCTGCTTGGATTCGGTGATGTCGATGTCGGTACCCACCAGCACCGGCGGATGCTGCGGATCGCTCTGGTACAACCGGCCGCGGCTCGATACCCACAGCCAGCTGCCGTCCTGGCGGCGCACGCGGTGTTCGTGGGCATAAGTCTTGGCCTGGCCGTCACGCACCTGGCACAGCGCCGCCAGGCAGGAGGCGACGTCGTCCGCGTGCAGATAGTGGCGGAGCTGGTCGAGCTGAATGCTGACCTCGCCGCCGTCCAATCCCACCAGGCGGGTCCACTGCGCGGACAGTGTCAGCGTGTTGTTGGCGAGGTTCAGTTCCCAGGCGCCGGCGTTGCCCACCTCCTGCGCGTGCAGCCAACGCTGCGACAACCCTTCCAGCTTGCGCTTGGAATCGGCGCGCAGCGTGTGCAGGGCGCGGTCGAGATCCGCCTGCAGATGTTCGTAGGCCATCAGGATGAAGGTGAACACGATGGCGGCGATGAAGAGGCACGACCCGAGAAAGGAATAGCGCAGCGTTTCCAGTTCGAACTGGCTGGTGGTGAGCACGTAGCCGGCGCGCGCCAGGTTGTACAGGGTGTACAGCATGAAGCTGATGGCGCCGATGCAGTTGGAGGAATGGCAATTGATGCCGCTGTTGCGCAGCAGCAACAGCGCGGTCCAGCCCGACAAGCCGCCCACCAGCAGCGAGACCAGCAGCATGCGCAGGCCGTCGATCACGATCAGGTAGTTGAAGATCAGCGACGCCACCAGCGTGAGCGCGAACAGGGCGGGCGTGAGCCAGTACAGCGAGGTCATGCGCAGGTTCAGGCGCACGCCGTTGAGGAACAGCGTGGAACTGGCCACGATGCCGAGATCGAGGATCACGCTGACGAAGGTCCAGGGCAGCCCCGATCGGAACAGGCCGCACAGGAACGACACCGTGTAGCAGAGAATGCCGAGCAGCCAGGTATTGACGCTAGGCGTGGTCTTTTTGTTGCGCCAGAAGGCGGCCAGGGCGCCAAGCGTGCCGATCACGACGATCAACGCGCTCAGGCGCAGGGTGGGAAGATCCAGATTGAACATTGCGGCCAACAGCAGAATTCAGACGAACGCCTCGGCAGGCACCCAGTTGCCATGCACGCCGCAACGCTGGCGCAACGGCAGGTGCAGGCGTGCGATCGGTCCCGCCGCAAGGTCGGCGGCGGCGAACAGCAGCACCTGGGCCGTGTTGCTTGCGTGCAGGTCGGCAATGGCGGCCAGATAGCCCTCGTGGGCGTCTTGTCGCGAGGCGATGAATACAGGCTCCTGAATGGTAACACCTTGTTGGTGCCAGGAGGCGATGGCGCCGCTTGCCAGATCGAGCCGCAGCAGGCAGTTGAAGCCGGCCGGCGTGGGACCCGACGGTATCGGCGGGTCCAGGCGGGGATCGAAGGCGGTCATGTAGCCGATGCGGTAGGGCTTGTTCATGTCTTGCGGCGCCACGCGCGGCATGTCGCCGCCGGGGCCGATCACGGTTTCGCGCCAGGTGCCGTCGGCACCGGCCAGATCGAAGGTCCAGCGCGCCAGGCGGGCATTGGCCCTGGCCGGCTCGTAGGCATAGCCGCCGCCGGTCATGATGAACGGGAACATGTTGATGTCGGCCACGCAGAGATCGAGATGCACCAGATTGCCTTCGGTGAAGGCGTTCATCACGTGGTAGGCGAAGCAGGGCGGGCCTTCGAACCAGCGCAGATCCCGTACCGAGCCGTTGCGCGGCATGATGCCGACGTAGGAGGGCTTGGTGCCGTCCCAGTGCCAGTGCGGCTCCCCGGCCTCCAGGCGCTCGCGGCTGGTGGTGGTGGGAAACACCGGAAACAGCGCATGTTCCTTGGTGATGGCGAAATCGTGCATCAGCGACACGTAGGGCACCTTGAACCACTGTTCACTGATCAGCTGGCCGCGGCGGTCGGCGATGCAGTACGCCACGTCGTCGGAACACAGGCCGTTGGCCTCGTAGCCGAAGAAGTACAGCTCGCCGGTGTCGGGATCGAGACGCGGATGGGCGGTCATGGTGCGCGATTGCAGGCTGCCGTCGAAATCGAAGCGGCCGCGGGTTGCCAGCGTGAAGGGGTCGAGTTCCATGGCCACGCTGTCTTCCTTGAGCGCCAGCAGGCGGCCGCCGTGGTAGATCGGGGTGGTGTTGTAGACGCCACGGTCCACTTCGCGCACGGAGGCGTCGTCGGTATAGGGGTTGCGGTAGCGGCCGAACAGCGAGCGGCGCGCGGCGCGATCGCTCCTGAGGCGTTCGCTCATGACGTAGCGCAGCTTGTAGTCGGCATGGCCGTCCTCGAAGAAGAGGGCATTGACCATGCCGTCGCCGCTGATGAACACGTCGTCGCCGGTGCGCGGCGGGTATTGCGGATCGGGGATGCTGCGATACCACACCCCATTGATTTCCTTTGGTATTTCGCCTTCCACCACCAGATCGTAGATGTCGCATTCGACACGCATGGGGGCGTTGTGGCCGGCGTAGTCCGGACTGTGCGGAAAGGGGTGGGTCATGGGCGCTCCTGGTGATCCTTGGTGAGCTGTTCTTATTGGGGTTCTCTTATTGGAACTCGCTTATTGGAACTCACTTATTGGGATGCGGTTTGCGCCGCCGTGGGGCGTGCGCCGTCGTGGCTGGCGGGGAGTCGCGGAGTGTCCCATACCGATGGCGCGAATACCACCGCAGGACCGTCGCGGGCGGCTACCACCCGCATCGGGCTTGCAGTAGAGTGTGCGCGTGTGCAGCGTGCGATGGGTCCTGCCCATTGGCGGCTTACGGAGGGGAATCCATGATCGCGGTGGGCGGGCGCGGCACACGACATCCATAACATTCATTCCAGGTGGCGCCGATGGCGCGTGCCTGTATAACAGGAGCCTTCATGAAACCCTATAGTCTCACCTTGGCGGGTCTGCTGGCCGGCAGCCTGCTTGGCACGTCGTGCCTGGCGCAGACCGTCAGCGGCCCGACCCTCCTGGATCCGGGCGCGGGCCTCAGCCAGCCCGACAGTGCCGATCCGCTGTATGTGCCCAACCGTTTCGAACTGGTCTACGCGGAGGACGCGCCGGGCGCCGGGCAGCGCCGCGAAGCCCTGGTGGACGTGCTCGTTACCGTCGATGCCGCGGGCAAGGTCGGCCGCGTCAAAGTGCTCGACGGTTTCCACGACCCCGGCGTGCGGCGTCTGGTGGAAAACGCGGTGAAGCAGGCCAGCTTCAATCCCGCCACCGCGGGCGGCGAACCGGTGGCCTTCGAGAACCTGGAACTGCAGGTATTGCAGCGCGGTGCCTACCCGCCCGGTATTACCGCCGACATGCGCGAGGACCTGGCGAAGCTGGCGGACGAGCTGGCGGAGAAGGACTTCCGCGGCGCCGAACGCCGCATCGACTCGCTGCTGGGCCGCAAGGCCATGCGCCTGTTCGAGCTGGCGCTGCTGAACGATCAGTTGGTGAGCGTGTACATGGAAACCGAACGCGTGCCCGAGGCGCTGCTTGCCAGCCGCGTTGCCACCGGGCGCAGCCCGGCGGTGCAGCCGAGCGCCGAGGAACAGGCGGCCTCCCCTGATGCCGTCTATCCCGACAGCTTCCTGCCGCCGGACCTCTACGTGGATGCGCTGCGCAAGCGCGTGGTGCTCAGCCTGATGAACAACCAGATCGGCGAAGCCCGCCAGAGCTTTGCCGAACTGCAGCAGGCCGCGGCGCAGGCCGGCAAGGATGTGGTGGTGACCGAACTGCAGCCGCAGATGGACAAGGTGGAAACCCTACTTGCCTCGGAGGAGCCGGTGGGCAGCGCCATCCGTCTCATCGATGAGGAATGGTCCTACACCATGTCCTCGCGGCGCACCTTCGGGGTAACGGGCCTGGATGGCCGGGTGGATGCCGTGGACGTGGCCTGCGGCGATCAGCCGATCCGCCGGCTGCCGTTCCAGAATGACAGCGAATGGCGCATCCCCGATTCCTGGGGCCAGTGCGATTTGGTGTTCCGTGGCAAGAACGACAGCAAGTTCGTGCTGTACGAATACCTCAATTGATCGATGTGGGCGGCCGGCACTTTGCCGGCCGCTTCCGTCTTCAGGCGAGGCGGTCCCGGAACATGAAATAGACCGCACCCAGCAGGCACAGCCCTGCCCATAGATAGTCGAGCTTGAGCGGTTCTTTCAGGTACAACGCCGCGAACGGTACGAACACCGTCAGCGTGATCACTTCCTGCAGTATCTTCAATTGTCCGATGCTGAGCGTGGCGTAGCCGATGCGGTTGGCCGGCACCTGCAGCAGGTATTCGAACAAGGCGATGCCCCAGCTGACCAGCGCGGCGATCAGCCAGGGTTTGTGATTCAGCGTTTTGAGATGGGCGTACCAGGCAAAGGTCATGAATACGTTGCTGCACACCAGGAGCGCGACGGAGATGGCCAGCGGCGGCAGGGCGTTCATGCAGTTGATTACCGGGAGGCAGTTGATTACCGGAAGAAGGGGCTCACAGCGGCAGCGCCTGCAGGCGGCGCAACAGCTGGTAGCTGAGGTCCTGGCGCATTTCCCGCAGTATCTGTTCGGCTTCCTGGCCCTTGGCCACGGCGTTTTCCGGGTCGGCCAGGTACACGCGCGACAGCGTCAGGTTTTCCGGACCCGCCACGGTTACATCGCCCTGGCGCAGCTGCCAGGGCAGCGCCAGGGTCAACTCGTATTCGCCGGCGCGCGCATTGACGTTGACGCTCACCACCCGCTCGCTGCGCTGTTCGCGCCCGATGCCGAGGCGGTAGAGCATATCGGGCTCCTCTGCCAGTTCCACCCGATTGTTGGTCAATGCACGGCGCACTTCGCGCAGCATGTCGCTGTCCTGCTCCAGGCCTTCCAGATAGAGCGTCCGTAGCTCGGGCGGCAGCTGGGCGGAGCCGCGCAGGGCAAAGCCGCAGCCGCCCAGGGCCACCAGCATCAGTGCCAGCGCGCCCAGGCGCAGCCAGGTGCCAAGGGCGGGAATTGCAAAGGAAAACGGCATCGGCACGGCGCCTCGCATGTCAGTTGGCCACGATGTTGACGAGCTTGCCCGGCACCACGATCACCTTGCGCACCGTGACGCCGTCGAGAAACTTCTGCACGGTGGCGTCCGCGCGCGCGGCGGCTTCCAGGGCCGGTTTGTCGCTGTCCACCGACATTTCCAGCACCGTGCGCAGCTTGCCGTTGACCTGCACCGCCACCTTGACCTTGTTCTGCACCAGCGCGCTTTCGTCCAGGCCGGGCCAGGCGGCATCGATCAGCGGATCGCCATGGCCAAGATGTTCCCACAAGACGTGGCAGGCGTGCGGCGTGATCGGGCCGAGCAGCAGCACCATGGCGGCCATGGCTTCCTGCGCCACGGCCTGGTTCTGGCCGCTGTCCTGGCCTTCGTGCGCGGCAAGGAAACGGCTGAGCTCGTTGTACAGTTCCATCACCGCGGCGATGGCGGTGTTGAACACCTGGCGGCGGTCGTAGTCGTCCGTCACTTTCTGGATGGTGGCGTGGGTCTTGCGGCGCAGTTCGCGCTGCGCGTCGTTCAACGCGTTCGGCTCGAGCGTTACCGGCGCGGGCTGGAAGCCGCCGATCAGTTTCCACAGCCGCTTGAGGAAGCGGTAGGCGCCTTCCACGCCGCTGTCGGACCATTCCAGGCTCTGGTCGGGGGGCGAGGTGAACATCATGTACAGGCGCACGGTGTCGGCGCCGTACTGCGCGATCAGGCTTTCCGGATCCACGGTGTTGCCGAGCGACTTCGACATCTTGGCGCCGTCCTTGAGCACCATGCCCTGGGTGAGCAGGCGCTTGAATGGCTCGTCGGTCTTCACCAGGCCTTCGTCGCGCAGCAGCTTGTGGAAGAAGCGCGCGTAGAGCAGGTGCAGGATGGCGTGCTCGATGCCGCCGATGTATTGGTCCACGTCCAGCCAGTAGTCCACTTCGTTGCGGTCCAGCATGGCCTCGGTGTAGCGCGCGCAGGCGAAGCGCGCGTAGTACCAGGACGATTCCATGAAGGTGTCGAAGGTATCCGTTTCGCGTTCGGCGGGGCCGCCGCAGGTGGGGCAGGCGCACTTGATGAAGCTGTCCATCTTCTTGATCGGCGAACCGCTGCCGTCCACTTCCACGTCCAGCGGCAAGCGTACCGGCAAATCCTGTTCCGGCACCGCCACCGCGCCGCAGGCCGGGCAGTTGATGATCGGAATCGGCGCGCCCCAGTAGCGCTGGCGGCTCACGCCCCAGTCGCGCAGGCGATAGTTCACCTGGCGCGACCCGATGCGGCGGTTCTCGAACTCGGTCAGCAGCGCATCGAAGGCGCCGTCGAAATCCAGGCCGTCATATTCGCCGGAATTGATCAGGACGCCTTTTTCCACGTAGGCCGCGTGGCTCACGTCGCACACGCTGCCGTCGAGCGGGGCGATCACCTGGCGGATCGGCAGGTCGTACTTGCGCGCGAATTCGAAATCGCGCTGGTCGTGCGCCGGCACCGACATCACCGCGCCGCTGCCGTAGGACATCAGCACGAAGTTCGCCACCCAGATCGGCACTTGTGCGCCGGTGATCGGATGGATGGCGCGCAGGCCGCTGTCCATGCCTTCCTTTTCCAGCGTGGCCAGTTCCGCTTCGGCCACCTTCACGTTGTCCTGCTTCCTGATGAACGCCGCCAGTGCCGGATTGGCTTTTGCCGCTTCCAGCGCCAGCGGATGTTGCGCCGCGATGGCGCAGTAGGTGACGCCCATCAGCGTGTCGGGGCGGGTGGTATAGACGGTGAGCAGCTCCTTGCTGTCCTGTACCGCAAAACTGAATTCCAGCCCTTCGCTGCGGCCGATCCAGTTCTGCTGCATCACCCGCACCCGCTCGGGCCAGCCGTCCAGCTTGTCGAGATCGGCAAGCAGCTCCTCGGCATAGGCGGTGATGCGGATGAACCACTGCGGAATCTTGCGCCGTTCCACCAGCGCGCCGGAACGCCAGCCGCGGCCGTCGATCACCTGCTCGTTGGCAAGCACCGTCTGGTCCACCGGATCCCAGTTCACCTCGGCTTCCTTCTTGTACACCAGGCCCTTCTCGAACAGCTTGGTGAAGAACCACTGTTCCCAGCGGTAGTAATCCGGATGGCAGGTGGCGATCTCGCGATCCCAATCGTAGGCATAGCCCAACTGCTGCAGCTGGCTGCGCATGTAGGCAATGTTCTCGTAGGTCCACTGCGCCGGCGGCACGTGGTTCTTCAGCGCCGCGTTCTCCGCCGGCAGCCCGAACGCATCCCAGCCCATCGGCTGCAGCACGTTGGCGCCGCGCATGCGCTGGAAGCGGCTGATCACGTCCCCGATCGTATAGTTGCGCACGTGCCCCATGTGCAGCCTGCCGCTCGGGTAGGGGAACATGGATAGGCAATAGAACTTCGGCTTGCCAGGCTGTGTGCTGACCTTGAAGCTCTGGTGGCTGCGCCAGTAATCCTGGGCAGCCTGTTCGACCTGCTGGGGTTGGTATTCGTCGGTGATCTGGATGGTCATGGCGTGGTTCGAGTGCGTGCCCGCGCGAGGGGGCGATAAAAAGACGGTGAAGCTTATCAAATAAGGGGGGAGCCGCTCCAGTTGCGCGGGTCAACCCTTCAATCTCTTGCACATCCGCAACGCATCCTGTCCATCCTCGTAGTAGCCCGGATACTCCCCAAAAACCCCGAATCCCATCCCTTCGTACAGCGCAATGGCCACCTTGTTCCTGCGCGCTACCTCCAGCGTATACCGCTCCCGCCCAAGCCGCCGCAGCCGCCGCACTGCGGCCTCCAGCAATTGCCTGCCCAGGCCCCGTCCCCGCGCTTCGGGCGCAATGGCAATCGAATACAGCCGTGCGCTGCGCCCCTGGCGCCGCCACAGACTCAGCGCATAGCCCAGCAGTTCGCCCCCGCGCCCGGGTTCCACCGCCACCAGCAGCAGACCGTTGTCCGCCTCTATCCAATGCCGGAACCGCGCACGGCTGAGCCGCTCGCCGCTGAAGCTGCGTTGCTCCAGCAGGCACAGCGCATCGAGATCGGAGGGGCGGGCGGGACGGATCAGTGACATGGCGGATACCTGCAAGGCGATGCCCGGATTCTAGGCCACATTGCGGTGTGAACAAGCACCGTAACAGGGGCGGTGACAGCTTCTGCCGACCCCCGCAAAAGATCGGCAGCCGGTTGTTGCATCGCCGATAAAAAGGATCATACTGCCGCCCAATTCAATACCCGGGAGGAAGAACGAAGCATCATGTCGAACGTGTTGATCGTGGTCGACAAACTGGAAGACTGGGAACCCTATTATCCGAGCGATCTGGTCATCTCCTTCGACAAGTATCTCGCCCTGCGCACCCCCCCGAACCAGCGAATCCGGGTGATCAATCTGTGCAGCGACTACAGCTACCTCAGCCCCGGTTATTACTGCTCTCTGCTGGCAGAGGCCAAGGGGCACCACGTGATCCCCTCCAGCCGTGTGCTCACCGATGCCGGCTCGCCGCTGTTGTACCAGTTGAACCTCGAGGAACTCTTTTCCGCGCTGGACCGGCTCTACCGGCGCCAGGCGCGCCCTGAACAGCTCGAGTTCAAATCCTATTTCGGCCAGGTGGCGGAGCCCTCGCTCAAGCCGCTGGCGCGCGCGGTGTTCGAACGTTTCCCCGCGCCGGTGCTTTCGCTCACGCTCAAGCACCTCAACGGCCACTGGGTGATCGCCGATCTCAGCATCGTGAATCACAAAAGCCTGACCGAGGAAGAGGAAACTGCCTTTGGCGAGGCCCTGGATAATTTCAGCCGCGAAGTGTGGCGCCCGAAAAAAGCGCGCAAGCAGGCCAAATACGGCCTCGCCATCCTGGTGAACGACAACGAACAGCTGCCGCCGAGCAACCCGGCGGCGATCAAGAAATTCGTGCAGGCGGGCAAGAACCTGGGCATCGACGTCGACGTGATCTCGCCCGACGATTTCATGCGCCTGCCCGAGTTCGATGCCCTGTTCATCCGCGAAACCACCAGCATCGAACACCACACCTACCGCTTTGCCAAGAAAGCCGAGAGCATGGGGCTGGTGGTGATCGACGACCCCAGCTCGATACTGCGCTGCACCAACAAGATCTACCTGGCCGACCTGTTCGCCTCCACCGGCGTGCCGGCGCCACGCACGCTGATCATCGCGCACGGCCGCCCTGAACAGCTCGAGGAAGCCGCGCAGACGCTCGGCTTCCCCATGGTGGTGAAGATTCCGGACGGTTCGTTTTCGCGCGGCGTGATGAAAGTGAACTCGATGGAGGAATTCGAGGCCAAGACTGCCACGCTGTTCGAGGAATCGAGCCTGCTGCTGGCGCAGGAATTCCTGTACACCGACTTCGACTGGCGCATCGGCGTGATCAACCACAAGGCGCTTTACGCCTGCCGCTACTATATGGTCAAGAATCATTGGCAGATCTACCGCCACAAGGACGAGAACAACGACAAGATCAAAGCGGGCGGCTACGACACGCTGCCCACGTTCGAAGTGCCGCGCGCGGTGCTGCAGGCGGCGCTCAAGGCCACCAAGCAGATCGGCGACGGTTTCTACGGCGTGGACGTGAAGCAGTGGGGCGACAAGGCCTACGTGATAGAAGTGAACGACAACCCCAGTATCGAAACCGGCGTGGAGGATCACTACCTCGGCAATGAGCTCTACACGCTGATCATGCAGGAGTTCCTGCGGCGCATGGAAGAATAGGCGCACACTCAACTACGGGAGACAAACCATGACGATTCAGACAGGCGAGCGGATTCCACAGTGCACGCTCAGGGTGATGGGCGAAAAAGGACCGGAAAAAGTCGAGACATCGGCGCTGTTCGACGGCAAAAAGGTGGTGATGTTCGCGGTGCCCGGCGCTTTCACCCCAGGCTGTTCCAAGACGCACCTGCCGGGCTACGTGGCGCTGGCGGACAAGATCAAGGCCAAGGGCGTGGACAGCATCATTTGCCTGGCCGTGAACGATGCCTTCGTGATGGATGCCTGGGGCAAGGCGAAGAACGCCAGTGAGGTGATCATGCTTGCCGACGGCAACGCCGAGTTCACCCGTGCCATGGGCCTGGAAATGGACGGCAGCGGCAACGGCATGGGCACGCGCTGCAAGCGCATGGCGATGATCGTCGAGGATGGCGTGGTTCGCAGCCTGACCATCGAGCCGCCCGGCGGCATCGTGGAAACCACGGCCGAAGCGACGCTCGAAAGGCTTTGAGCCGCTTCCTGCACTATTCTCTGTAGATCGCTTGCCAGGGGCTGCCCTCCTTTCGGGGACGCTGCAAGCACGTCCCTGTGGCGCTCGGCTTCGGGCCATCCATGGCCCTACGACGCCCCCGAAAGGAGGGCAGCCCCTGGCAAGCGATCATTCCAATTCAGTGGGGCAGCAGCGCCAGCAGCTGTTCGGTGGAGCGCTTCAGGTTTTCCCGCCAGGTATAGCCCACGATTTCGCGGCCGGTCCTTGCGTCGCGAAAGGGCAGCACTTCGTTGTCGTCCACCAGAAAGCGGTAGTCCACGGTGAGTTCCGCGCCGGGCACGAGATCCGCGGTGGCGAAAATGAAACCCAGATGCCACAGGCCGCTTGGCGTGAAGGAATGGTTGACGTAGCAATCGTCCGGCCAGTCGGTGCTGACGGTGTGATAAGTCTCGAACCAGCGCACGCAGGCGTCGTCCTCGGGCGAACCGGGCACCAGCGCGGCGCGCTCGGCGGCGTTGTACACGCGGTCGATGGCATCCGGCGCCACCAGCACCTGCCCCTTGCGTACAGGCTCCAGCAGGAAGACGCCCTTGCCCTGGGCATGGGTGGCATTGCGGATTTCATAGGCGGGAATGATCACGCGGGTTCCTCACGGCGGGATGGCGCGCGCGAGCATACGGAGTGGCGGGAGACGTGTCCAGCGAGGCGCATGCGGACGGAGTGCCCCGCATAGGCAGCGGATCGCCCGGACGTACAAAGCGCGTACAAATCGCCGCATCGGTGTAAGCCGCGGCAAAAGATGGGCGTTTATCCGCATCGGGCCGCGGTTTCGGATGGGGCGGCTCAGCTGTTTATTACGTTGGGGTGACGCTTGTAATCTTGAAATGCCGCGGGATGTCTCTATTTTTTCCCGTGAGGCTCCAAGCGAGCATCCGGTTGCCTCCATCCTGTGGGTGCAGGCAGCGTGCGTTTCCATCCTGTAGCAAGGAGATCCGTATGTCAGTCAGAATTCAGCACCTCACCGTCTTGCTCCTGGCCGCCACCCTGGGCATGGGCAGTCCTGTGGTGGTCCCCGATGTCCAGGCAGCAGAGCGCCCCGGGGTGGCTCAGATGCTGGAACGAGTCACGCCGGCAGTGGTCAACATCTCGGTAACCGGGCGCGTGGCGGCGCGGAGCAACCCGTTGCAAAGCGATCCGCTCTTCCGCCGCTACTTCGGCCTGCCGGACACCCCGGAAGAAAGCGTTCCCACCCAAAGCGTCGGCTCCGGCGTCATCATCGACGCCGACAAAGGCTACATCCTCACCAACCATCATGTGATCGACAAGGCCGAATCGATCGAAGTGACGCTGACCGACATGCGCCGCCTCGACGCCACGCTGATCGGCAGCGATCCCGCCACCGACGTAGCCCTTCTGCAGGTGGACGCCGCCGATCTCGAAGCCGTGCCCATGGCTGATTCCAGCACCTTGCGGGTAGGCGATTTCGTGGCCGCCATCGGCAACCCCTTCGGCATCGGGCAAACGGTCACCTCCGGCATCGTCAGCGCGCTCGACCGCGTGGGCATCAACCGCGACGGCTACGAGGACTTCATCCAGACCGACGCCTCGATCAACCCCGGCAACTCCGGTGGCGCGCTGGTGGATTACAACGGCAACCTGATCGGCATCAACTCCGCCATCATCGCGCCCTCGGGCGGCAACGTGGGCATCGGCTTCGCGGTGCCGATCAACATGGCCCGTTCGGTTGTGGATCAATTGGTCGAATTCGGTGAAGTGCAGCGTGGCGTGCTGGGCGTTACCGTTACCGACGTCACACCGGACGTGGTGCAGGCGCTTGGCCTCAAGGTGCGCAACGGCGCCGTGGTGCAGAGCGTCAGCCCCGATTCGCCCGCCGAATCCGTGGGGCTGTTGCCCGGGGATGTGATCGTGGCCGCCAACGGCAAGGCGATCAAAGGGGCCTCGGACCTGCGCAATACCATCGGCCTGATCCGGGTAGGCGAAAAAGTGAACATCGACTACATGCGCGAGGAAGCGCGGCACGAAGCCAGCGCCACCATCGCCACGCTCGACGCCCAATCGCTCGCGGCCTCGCCTGCCGCCGACACCGCGGTGCAGGGCGCCACGTTCGACGCCGTGCCGGAAGACGATCCCAACTACGGCGGCCAGCCGGGCGTGCTGGTCACCGCGGTGGAGCAGGACAGCCGCGCCTGGAACAACGGACTGCGCCCCGGCGACGTGGTAACGGCGGTCAACCGCCGCCCAGTCGTCTCCGTGGACGATCTGCAGAAACTGCTTGGCGATGGCCGCGGCACGGTGGCGCTGAACATTCTGCGCGACAACCAGAGCATGTTCCTGATCATGCGTTGAGCGGTGCACAGGCCCGCACCGTCAACGCTGGTCAACTGTCGATGAAGTAAGTACGAAGAAGAAAGAGGAGGTACAACCACGATGAACCCAAGCAAACCTTACTTTGCCATGTTCGGCGCACGGTTGGCGTTGTTGCTCGGCATGATGATGGGATGGGGCGGCATGGCCGAGGGGGCCGCCGTGCTCACGCTCAAGGGGGATACCCTGGATGCGAAGCAGAAGGCGGACAGCGAGGTACGCCTGTCACTCCTGTCGTTCAGCGAGGAGGCGGCCGAGGCCGTCACTAGCGCCTACGACACCTATCAGCAGGACCGCAATGCGGAGGCGTTGACGCGGGTGCTGCAGGGGCAGCAGACGCATGGCTATCTCTTCACGAAAGCGGCGGCAGGCTACACGGTGAAGTATGCGTGGCAGGATCCGACCAATGTGGACCGGATGGTATTGCTGATCACGCCGGCATTGAAATCCCGCAATCCGTACCTCTGGAAAACCCCGAATGAGTCCCCCACGCCGTTTACCCTGCTGGAAGTGCGCAAGGATGGCGACATGTTCAACGTGAAGTCTTCGCTGGACAGCGAGGTGGAAGTGAACGATTCCGGCCAACTGGAATTGCAGAACTATGACGGCGCCGCCACCTTCGCCACCCTGAAGGATGCCACGTCGTACTACGCCAAACAGGATTAACAGTCCCCCTGGCTCTGACTGGGTTGTCCGCCGCAAAGGCGGGCAGCCCTTTTTTATGGCTTGTGCGGAGCACCCAGGTCCGACGCCAAGCCTCCGCCATCCCTGTTGCTCAGCCAGGGTACGCTACAAGCACGTCCGTGTGCGCTCGGTTCCGGGCCATCCCTGGCCCTCCAACGCCCCTGGCTGAGCAACAGGGATGGCGGAGGCGCAACGGTATTGATGCGGGCCACGTCCTATTCCTCGACTCTAATCCTTCCTCCCGCTACCCTTGCCGCCTTTTCCCACACCCCCAACCGCATGAACGTATTCAACACCATCCTTCCCATCATCGCCGTGGCCGCCCTCGGTTATGCCGCCCGGTACTGGCGCGTGCTCAACGAAATCGAGGCCGCGGCGATCGAGCGCGTTGCCCTGTGGTTCCTGATACCGGTGCTGCTGTTTCTCGGCGCTGCCACCGCCGCGTTTCCCGCGGAGTTCGACTGGCGCTACCTGGGCGTCTTCTACGGGGTGACGCTCGGCATGTACCTGCTGGCCATGATGGCGGGGCGCCTGTGTTTCGGATTTGGCTGGCGCGAACTCAGCGTGTTCGGCATGACCAGCGCCTACGGCAATGTCACGGTGCTCGGCATTCCCCTGATCCTGCAGTTTCTGGGAGAGGGCGCGTTCGTACCGATGATCGTCGTCATCACGTTCCACAACCTGCTGCTGTTCGGCTTCGGCACGCTGGTGGCCGGCCGGGGCGAGGCGGGGGATGGCGGCGTGTGGCGCAAGTGCGGGCGGGTGCTGCGCGAGATGCTGTTCAACCCGATCAGCGGCAGCCTGCTGGCGGGTGCCTGCTGGAACCTGACGGGCCTTGGCCTGTACGAACCGCTGCGCGCCACGCTGGCCCTGCTCAGCCAGGCGGCGGTGCCGGGCGCGTTGTTCGCGCTTGGCGCGGCGTTGACGCGCTACCGCATCCGCGGTGGCATCGCGACTGCCCTGTTGCTGACGCTGCTCAAGCTGGCGGTGCTGCCGCTGTTGATGTGGCTGGCGATGGCGCCGTTCGATTTCCCGTTGCTCTGGCAGCAAACGGCGGTGCTGCTCAGTGCCATGCCGGTTGGGATCAACGTGTACGTGTTTTCACGGCGTTATCAATGCCTGGAAACGGCGGCCGCCACCAGCATCGTGTTGACGTCGCTGCTGGCCGGCATCAGCAGCGGGGCGTGGACCTGGTGGCTGTTGCATTGAACGAAGAGCGAAGGCGTCGATGGGAGACGAAGGCGTCGAATGAGAGAACAGAGGTTTCGAATGAGCCTGCTTCAGCCCGGTGATGTGTTTGGCTGATTGGGCGCGCGGAGCATATCCGCCTAGCCGGCGCTGACCCAGCGTGCGGCGAGATCCACCGCGGCGCGCGGCGGCACGGCCACGCCGGCCAGGTAGCCCTGATAGGCGTCGCAGCCGAGTTCGCTGAGTATCTGCAGTTGTTCCGGCCGTTCCACGCCTTCCGCGATGGTTTTCATGCCGAGCCCGGCGGCGATGGTCAGGATGCCCTTGATCAGCGCGGTGCTGTCGCGGTCGTCCGGCAGGCGTTCGACGAAGCGCTTGTCCACCTTGAGCGTGGAGGCAGGCAGGTCGAGCAGGTGTCCCAGGTTGGCGAAGCCGGTGCCGAAGTCGTCGATGGCGATCTCCAGGCCAAGGCGCTTGAGCGCGTAGAGGTTGAGCGCAAACTGCTCGTCGATCACCAACGCTTCCTTTTCCGACATTTCGATCACGATCTTCTGCGGCACCACGCCGGCTTCCTCGAGCGTGGCCGCCACCCAGTCGGCGGTGGTGGGTTCGCGCAGTTCCGAGGCACTGAAATTGACGCTGACGCGCGCGCACTGATGCAGCCCCTGGTCGATCAGCTCCTGCACCAGATGCGCCGCGCCGCGCAGCATCATGCGCGTGAGCTGGCTGCTTTGGCGGGAAATGCGCGCGATGTCCAGAAAGCGCGACGGCGGCACCACGCCGAGCTGCGGGTGCACCCAGCGCGTCAATGCTTCCCAGCCGATGATCTGGCCGTTCTTGCAACTGATGATGGGTTGAAACCAGGCCTGGATGTCGCCGTTGCGCAGGCACTTGTCGAACGAGTGCAACAGCAGGCTGCGCTGTTCCAGCTGCTGGCGGATTTCGCTGTGTTCGTCGAAGCGCGCCTTGTAATGGGTGCGCAGCTGGTCCTGCGCCACTGCGACCAGTTGGTCGAGTTCGGCGGCGGGGCCGCGCACCCAGGCTTGCTGGATGCCGATGGTCAGCACGCGCTCGCCGATGCTCACCGGGTCGTGTTCCAGCAGCGCGAAGAGTTCGGCATGATCCTCGGGTGTGGTATCAGCGCGCAGGTCGGCCAGCAGAAAGTCGGCACCGCCGATGCGCGCCACGGCGAAGCGCCCCCTGGCTTCGCTGGTCATGCGCTTGGCCAGTGCCACCAGTACCCGGTCGGCGGTGCTGGAACCGTACAGGGAATTGATTTCGCCGAACCCCAGCACGCTGCCGAGCGTGAACAGCACCGGGCGGTCCGCCGGATAATGGCGCTGTTCACTGTCGAGCCAGTGCTTGAGTCCGGCTTTGTTGAGGAGCCCCGTGAGCGAATCGCGCAGTTCCAGCGAACGGCTCAGTGCGGCGGCCTGCTCCAGATTGCGCAGCGAGGCCTGGATGCGCTCGCGGTGCACCGCGTGGAACAGCTTGTGCATGCGCCACATCAGCCAGGCGTAGAGCAGCGACAGCAGCATCAGCGCCGGACGCGGCAGGGTGCTCAAGGCGATGCCTAGCGTCATCAACGCGGCAAGCGGCAGGAAGGAGATGAGAAAGTAGCGTTCCGAGGTGCCGAGCAGAAAGGTCAGTACCGCCATGGTGCCCATGTTCACCATCAGCGCCAGCCACACGCCGGTGGCGCTGCCCCACAGCGCGTTGAGCAGCGGCAGGCCGCCCCAGATGATCCCGAGTGCGACGAAATACACCTGATGCCGGGGCTGGATATCCTTGAACGCGACGTCGGGGTGCGCGCGGCCGTAATTGAGATAGACCAGCAGGCCATGCGTCAGCGCCGCCAGCGCCCAGGTTCCCAGGATGAGCGGCGGCAGGGACTGGCGCAGGATGCTGCAGATCAGCAGCACCGCCACCGGTACCGCCCACAGCACGCCGGTGCTGGAGGCGAGCAATTGCCGATACAGCGCGCCACGCAAATCCGAGGCGACGCCGCTGGCAGCAGGGGGAGGAGCAGGATCGGAGTCGGAAGGTGGCGTGTTCATGGCGACGCACGGTTGCGCGAAGTCGCCATGGAAAAGGAGTTTGCGGCCAGAATCAAGAGGCACAAGAACAATATCGGCCAGCTGCCCCAGCGCGCGAACGGCGTCAGGCCGCTGAACAGGCGCACTTCGCCCTCCAGCGTGACGGCTTCGAACTGCGGCGTTCTGGCATAGATGCGGCCGCGTTCGTCCACCAGCGCCGAAATGCCGTTGTTGGTGGCGCGCACCATATAGCGGCCCAGTTCGCGGGCGCGCATGGCGGCCATCTGCAGATGCTGGTGCGGCCCCCAGGAGGCGCCGAACCAGGTGTCGTTGCTTACGGTGAGCAACAGGTCGGCATCTCTGCCATAGCGGCGCACGAAGTCCGGGTACACCACTTCGTAGCAGATGAAGGGCGCGATGCGGTAGCCGTCGGCATACAGTGGTTCCTGCGCCGCCGGCCCCGGCGTGAGCGAGGACATGGGCAGGGCAAACAGCTGCAACAGCGACGCCAGCGTATCGCGCAGCGGCACGTATTCGCCGAACGGTACCAGCTTCTGCTTGTGCCACACGCCTTCGCCCTGGCCGAACACCGCCAGGCTGTTGTGGATGGCGTTGCCTTCCTCGAAAAAGATGCCGCTGATCAGCGCGGTGTTGCTGGCCCTGGCCTGGGTTTGCAACTGTTCCACCAGGGCGGGCACGCGCTGGTAGACCAATGGAATGGCGGTTTCCGGCCACACCACCAGGTCGTTATGCCATAGGGGAAAGCTGAACTCGGCGTAGCGGTCCAGGCTTTCCTGCAGATGATCGTCGCTGAACTTCAGGCTTTGCTCGATGTTGCCCTGCACCAGGCCCACGCGCAGCGGGTCACCGTCACGGGGCGTGGTCCAGGCCAGCGGCGTGCTGGCGGCGGCAAGCAGCCACAGCCCAACCAGGCCTGCTGCCAGGCGGCTGCGCAGTGCATGACGCAGCGAATGGGCCTCATAGGCGCGCCACGCCAGTTCGCCAAGCGCGGCACCGCTCAGCGCCACGAAGAAGGACAAACCCAGCACGCCGAACAAGGGCGCGATGCCGGAAAACACCGTGTCCACGTGCGCATAACCCAGGTAGAGCCAGGGAAAGCCGGTGAAGAGCCAGCCGCGCAATGCTTCGCCAAGCACCCAGGCGGCGGCGAAACCCGGCAGGCGCCAGGCGGGTGCGCTCAGCCAGCGGCGGTATGCCCAGGTGCTCAGCGCCAGCACCGCCGCAAGCAGCAGCACGAAGCCGGCCGTGATGATGCCGGCAAGGGGCGGGGGCGCATTGCCGAAATCGTGGATGCTGACATATACCCAGGACGTGCCTACGCCAAAGGCGCCAAGCCCGTACCACAGCCCAAGCCGCGCGGCCTGGCGTGGCGTGCTGTCGCGCAGCAGCAGGTAGCACCAAGCCACGCTGACGAATTCGAGCGGCCACCAGGTGAGCGGGCTGAAGGCGAGCGGCAGCAGTGCCCCGGCGCCGAGGGCCTGCAGGGACGCCGAGCGGTAAAGTCGCGGAAGGCCGGGCATGGGGCTCCTGTGCCGGGGCGGCGGATCAGGGTTCGGCGGCGTTGGCCTGGGCGGTGGATACGTGCAGCAGGCGAATCTGGCGGTTGTCGGCGTTGAGCACCCGGAACACGTAGGGGCCGATGTGGATCGATTCCTCGCGCTGCGGGATGCGACCGAACTGGCTCAGCACCAGGCCGCCGATGGTGTCGAACTCGTCTTCCGAAAAATCGCTCTCGAAGAATTCGTTGAATTCGTCGATCGGGGTGAGCGCCTTGACGGTGAAGTTGTCCGCATCGAGCGCCCGGATGAAGATTTCGTCGTCGATGTCGTGTTCGTCCTCGATGTCGCCCACGATCTGCTCCAGCACGTCCTCGATGGTGCAGAGGCCGGCCAGGTCGCCGTATTCGTCGATTACCACCGCCATGTGATTGCGGGTTTCGCGGAATTCCTTGAGCAGCACGTTGAGCCGTTTCGATTCCGGCACGAAGATCGCGGGACGCAGCACGTCCTTGATGTCGAAGCGGCGGCTGTCCTTGAGTGCCAGTGGCAAGAGATCCTTGGCCAGCAGGATGCCGAGCACTTCGTCGAGGCTGTCGCCGATTACCGGGAAACGCGAGTGCTGCGCCTCGATCACCACCGGCAGAATTTCCTCGGGCGTGGATTCGGCGCGCACGGTAACCACCTGCGAGCGCGGAATCATGATGTCGCGCACCTGCATGGCGCTCACCTGCAGCGCGCCTTCGATGATGCTCAGGGCGTCGTGGTCCAGCACCTTGTTGCGCTGCGCGCGGCGCAGTACCCCGATGAGATCCTCGGTGTCCTCCACCGTTTCGGTGAATACTTCCCTGAGTTTGCCGATCCAGGAACTCTGTCCTGCATCGCTGTTGGATTGGCTGTCGCTCATGATGTGGATGTGGGCATCAATAGGGATCGGGGTATCCCAGTTGTTGGAGAATTCGGGTTTCCAGGGTTTCCATCACCTTGGCGTCGGCGTCATCTTCATGGTCGTAGCCGCGCAGGTGCAACACGCCGTGCACGGTCAGGTGTGCCCAGTGGGCATCCTCTGGCTTGCCCTGCTGTTGCGCCTCGCGCTGCACTACCGGTACGCAGATGGCAAGATCGCCGAGTTCCGGCAGCGGCGCCAGGGCATCGGGCACCGGAAACGACAGGATGTTGGTGGCGCCCTGCTTGTGACGGTATTGGCCATTGAGCGCGGCCGATTCCCCCTCGTCCACCAGGCGGATGCTGAGGCGGTTCACCTGGCGGTCGGGTGCCACTTGCGCAAGCGCCGTCATGGCCCAATGCTTGAACTGGCGCTTGAGCGGCACCTGGCGGGTGCCACTGTGGTTCTGCAGGTCAACTGTCACGTTCATTGGGGCGTTCGCGCTCCTGGGCGCCAAGTGCCGCAATGTTGGCTTTGTCGTAGGCGTCGTAGGCTTCCACGATGCGTTGCACGATGGGATGGCGCACCACGTCGGCCGCGGTGAACCAGGTAAAGCTGATGCCTTTCACCTGGCGCAGCACGTTGCTCACCTGCACCAGGCCCGACCGGGTGCCCTTGGGCAGGTCGATCTGGGTCACGTCGCCGGTGATCACGGCGGTGGAGCCGAAACCGATGCGGGTGAGGAACATCTTCATCTGCGAAGTGGTGGTGTTCTGGCTTTCATCCAGAATGATGAAGGAATCGTTGAGCGTGCGGCCGCGCATGTAGGCAAGCGGCGCCACTTCGATCACCTGGCGTTCGATCAGCTTGGCCACGCGCTCGAAGCCGAGCATTTCGTACAGGGCGTCGTAGAGGGGGCGCAGGTAGGGATCCACCTTCTGCGACAGATCGCCCGGCAGAAAGCCGAGTTTTTCGCCCGCTTCCACCGCGGGGCGCACCAGCAGGATGCGGCTTACCCGCTCGCTCACCAGCGCTTCCACCGCGCAGGCCACGGCCAGGTAGGTCTTGCCGGTGCCGGCAGGGCCGATGCCGAAGTTGATGTCGTGCTTGAGGATGGCCTGCACGTAGTTGTTCTGCTGAGGCGTGCGCGGCTTCACCGACAGCTTGGGCGTGCGCAGCACGTGTTCGATGCTGGCTTCGCCGTCCGCGATCTGGGTGGCGCCGCCCTGGTAGCTGCTCACCTCGGTGAGCACCAGGTGCACGAGATCGGGCGTGAGCACCGCGTTGTCGGTCATGGCGTAGAGCTTTTCCAGCGCACGGGCGCCGAGTTCCAGCGTATCGGGATGACCGACGAGGGTGAAGACGTTGCCGCGGTTCTGGATGGTCAGATCGAGGCGCGCTTCCAGAAAACGCAGATGTTCATTGAGGCGACCGCAAAGATTGGCCAGGCGCTGCGGGTTGTCGGGCGACAGTTCCAGCCTGCGGGAATGGGGTTCACTGGTCATGAAGGGGGCGCTGTCCGCTCCGTGCTGCTCAAGATGGGCGGAGTATAGCAGGGCGATGCGGGGGAGGGATCAAATTTGCACGAAAAATTGAATAATCTTTATTAATCAAAGAGATATGTTGGAATTTTTCGGGAGTGAGCCTGCCGGGGGGAGGGGGTGTCCGCCTGCCGAAAACAACCGGGCAGAGGGGAAATCCTTTGCTATTCTGCTGTCAGGGCATGACGCCAGGACGAGCAGGAGACACGGATGTCACAGGTCAGGGAAGATCAGGATTCGCCTTGGAAGGAGGCGCTGGAACTTTTCTTCGAACCCTTCCTGCAATTGCTGTACCCGGATATTCACCAGGCTATCGACTGGTCGCGTCGTGCCACCTTCCTTGATAAGGAACTGCAGAAGCTCACCCCTGACGGTAGCACTGGCCGGCGCTATGCCGACAAGCTGGCGCAGGTGTGGCTGCACAATGGGCATGAATGCCGGGTGTTGATCCATGTGGAACTGCGGATGGCGGAAGACTTCAACGGCGATGGCTGTCGCGATTGGTGCTTCCGTTCCGGAACGCGCAGTCAGATGATCTATAACCTGGGACTGTGAGGAGTGGGGGTAGATTCCGGTTTTCTCAGGAAGAAAACGGGGCTGTCTCCCCAAACGCAAAAACGGCGGCCCTGAAACCAGGGCCGCCGTTTTTTTTGCATCAGAAGCGGAAGGATGCGCCGATGCCGAGGGTATCTTCGTCCGGACCGTCGTAGTCGGCGGTGCGGGCAAAGCCCTGGACGTAGAAGGTCGGGGTGACGAAGTAGCTGGCCTGGATGCCAACACTGGTGATGTCGGTGTTGTTGTAGTCGGAGATGGACGCTACGGCGCCGATGCCCAGTTTCGGGTTGACGTAGTAGGTGGCTTCGCCGCTTACCACGTAACCGGAATCCCAGGCGTCGACGTAGCCGGCGCTCAGGGTGTAGGCCACGCTGGCGGTACCGGCCAGTTTGGCCACGCCGTGATACTCGGCAGCCAGGGTGTCGACGTCGCTGTCCACGGAGCGAGTGTAGGACACCAGCACTTCAGCGGTATCGGACAGGTAGGTGCCCAGGCCGACGCGATAGGTGTCGTCGTTGAAGGCATCGCTGTAGCCGGCTTCGATGATCATGTTGCCGTTGGTCACGAAGCGGCCGTCGAGCGTGTAGAACTCGTCGATCGGCGAATCGGGATTGGAGTAGCTGGCGGAAAGGCCGGAAGCCTTGTCCAGGAAGGCGGCTTCGAGCAGCGGACCTTTGGCGTCGCTGACGGGCTTGAGGTAAATCGTGCCACCCACGGAGAAGGTGTCGATGTCCTTCGCCAGGAAGTCGGCATCGGTGTTGGTGAACTGAAGACCGGCTTCGGCCTGGAAGGTGTCGGCAAAGGCGACGTTGGAAAGCAGCGCTACGACGGCTGCGGACAAGATACGTACTTTCAAGGTTTTTCTCCTGAACTGCAATTTGCCGGAATATGAAGAGGCATTCCGGCTGGCCCCTAGGGAGCCGCATGAAATTCATTCAGCGATTCCCTATCCCTCCGGCCGTTGCGTACCGCGCCTCGTGCGACGCTTTGGTATGCAGGTGTGGGCCGCAGCCGGCAAGGTGAGAGGCCTTGCCGTGCGAACGGGGCATCAAAAGAAGACGCTCCGCCCGCGTGTTGCGGCGCCGTGGCACCGAAGGGCGGCGGATTCTAGTGGCAAGCGTGAGGAAAATGCAAAGTTTCGGGGAAGATTTTGTGAATAAGCGCCCGCGGTGTCACAGTATGGGCCGCCCCCACCGCAACTTGTCGTTGCACCCGAAACTCCCCCGAAGTCAAGCGCTATACACCGGGATCGAATGGCGAACGAAGCGAACCCTGAGGTGTGCCAAGCAGCTCGACCAGTCGCGACTCGCAGGGGGAGAGATCGTACCCCCGCCGTTGCGAGATCATGAACGTGAGCGGACCGAGGTGCCAGGCACGGCGTTCGAGTTCGATGAGCTGCCCATTCGCCAGATCCTCGCCGACGAGATGCCGCGGCAAGTGCCCCCAGCCGAGGCCCGCCTTGAGGAGGTCGCGCTTGGCGCCGAGATCATTCACCAGCCACTGGCGTTTGCCGGCAACCCCCTGTTGGGTCTTTTCTGCTCCGGGTTGGTTGTCCGTCACGACGATCTGAATATGTCGGCCAAACTCATCCGTGGGAATGGGGCTTGGTGTCGAAGCGAGAGGATGGGAGGGGGCACATACCGTTACCATTTCCGTCTCGCATAGCCAGCGGCGCTCCATGGCGTCCGGGTTTACCTCCGGCACGTTCCCGATCGTGACAGCCAGGGCACACACCTTTTCGAGCACCAGGTTCTCGCCGCCCTGCATGCTCGTGATGCGCAGGTTGATCGCTGCAGTGCGGAATTCCTCTTGCAGCGTCCGCAAACAGTCGATCAGGTGGGGGCGCGGGAAATAGGCATCGATTGCCACCGAAACCTGTGGCACCCCGGCCCTGGCGATCGCGCCGGCGCGGTTCTTCATTTCTTCCGTGCGGGAGATCACCGCCCGTGCATCCGGCAGGAGACTGCGGCCCGCCGCGGTGAGTTGCGCCTTCCGTGTGTTGCGCTCGAACAATTCCACATCGAACGCGCTTTCCAGCGCCTTGATGGCGTGGCTGATGGCCGACTGCGCGCGGCTGAGTTTGCGCGCCGCCCCCGAGAAGCTTCCCTCATCGCAGACAGCAACGAACGCGCGCAGTTGGTTGATGGTGACATTGTCGAGCATATCTATCCAAAAAATAGATGCTATTGAGCGATATTTCGTCAATTGTATTGATGTGTCAAGAGGTTCAGATTGACGGCACTCAACCCCGTACTGAAAGGAGAATTTTCATGAGTTACGCAATCATCGGTTTCGGCGCCGTCGGCCAGGCCCTGGCCAGCGCCTTCGCCCGCAATAACATCGAAGTTGCCGTTGCCAGCCGGCGGCCGCCCGACGCACTGGTGCCGCAGGCGCAGGCGATCGGGCCTTCGGTTATCCCCAAGACGCTGCAGGAAGCAATCAAGGCCGAGTTTATTTTTCTGGCTGTCCCCTTCGAGGAACATCACCAGGTCGCCAAAAGTCTGGCGAGCTGGCGCGGCAAGACGATCATCGATGCGATGAACGGATTTGGCGTCTCCTCTGCCGCCGCCGCCAAAGCCTTCCCCGGTGCCCGATTCGTGAAGGGCTTCAATCACCTCCCCGCCCGCACCCTGGCCACCGACCCGCACATCGAGGGCGGGCGGCGGGTCGTATTCCTGTCGAGCGACGACGAAGATGCCGCAGGGTCGGTGGCAGCGTTCGCCAAACAACTCGGTTTCGCGCCCGTCAATCTCGGCAAGTTCGAAGAGGGAGGCGCACTTGTGCAGGCGCGCGAAGACAAGAGCTGGGGGCCTTTGATCTTCCAGGAGCTCTTCAAGAAGGAGGCGTGAGCGATGTGCGGCCATCGCCGCAAGACCGTGCATACCTGTCCTCAAGCAAGCAGCTCGCTGCTTCCACACAATTCCACCAAAGGATCCATGACATGAACAAGTTAACTGGAAAGACCGCCGTGATCACCGGCGGCGCTACCGGCATCGGCCGCGCGACGGCAAAGCGTTTTATCGAAGAGGGCGCCTTTGTCTTCATCTTCGGCCGGCGGCAGGATGCGCTCGACGCCGCGGTAGCCGACCTCGGGCCCAACGCCCGCGCGGTGCAGGGCTCGGTCTCCGACCTGGCCGACCTCGACCGGCTCTACGCCGCGGTGAAGGCCGAGCGCGGCACCCTTGACATCGTCTTCGCCAATGCCGGGACGGGAAGTCTGCTTGCGCTCGGCGAGATCACCGCCGGGCACATCGACGAAACCTTCGACACCAACGTGAAGGGCACGATCTTCACGGTGCAAAAGGCGCTGCCGCTGATGGGCACGGGGGGTTCGATCATCCTGACCGGATCGAGCGCCGGCACCACCGGTGCCCCCGCATTCGGCGTCTACAGCGCAAGCAAGGCGGCCGTGCGCAACCTCGCGAAGACCTGGGCGGAGGACCTGAAAGGCACCGGCATCCGGGTCAACGTGCTGTCGCCCGGACCGACGGCGACCGAACTGGCGAAGGAAGCAGTGGGCGAGGAGGGCATGAAGGTTTTTGCCTCGATGAACCCACTCCAGCGTATGGCCGATCCGGCGGAGATCGGAGCGGTGGCTGCCTTTCTCGCCTCGCAGGACAGCAGCTTCATGACCGCCAGTGAAGTTGCCGTCGACGGCGGCCTGGCGCAAATCTGACGTGCCAGGTCCGGCCGGTCACTGAAGGGCGTGGCTGAGGTCTGGCCTCCTGGGCAATGTGTATTCCGGTGGGTTCAAGCGGTTTTCCCGCGAATCAACCCTTCGCCACGCCTCACGACATGCTCCCAATTGGGGCTCGCCATGACAGTGGAAAGTGCGAGCGGCTCGGCCGGGCTCCCGGCATGCGCCTGAAGGGCCAACTGCCACCAGCCGACGTCGTGCCATGTCCCGAGCTTGTAACCGGTCTTTTTGTAGATGCCAAGATTCTTGAACCCGACGGCTTCGTGAAGCCCGACACTCGCCGCATTGGGCAGCGTGATTCCCGCGTAAGCATTGAAAAAGCCTTGAGCGTGCAGAACTGCGAAGAGCGACGCATACAGGCCCCGGCCAATCCCACGCCGATGATGGGCAGCTCCGACATACGCCGACGTATCGACGGACCACCGGTAGGCCGCGCGCACTCTATGCTGCGTCGCATACGCATAGCCCACGACCTTGCCTTCCAACGCGCATACCAACCACGGATAGATCGCCGTGGTCTCGACAATGCGACGCAGCATTTCATCGCGCCCTGGAGGAACCGTCTCGAACGAAATGGCGGTCTGCTCGACGAATGGCGCGTAGATCGCTGCGAGTGCCTCGGCATCTTCCTCGCGCACAAGTCTGATTTGAACCATCGTCTTTGTTCTTTATTGACCTGATGCGGCTCTTCTACAATGGCAAGTTCGGGTATGCATACGTGCTATGCCCGAGCTTTAACGCTCGGGTTCAGCAGCAGGTTTGCCGCCAGGCGTCCGCTTGATTGACTGGTTAGGGTACATCTATGCCAAGCCGCTTTGCTTCCACATACAAATTCAGCTTCTCAGGCAGCTCAGGTAGCGGCTTCCCAAGTAGCCGCATAGCCTCTGTCCGGTTTGTGTCGCTTGGCACCAGCAGCACGCGGAGCGACTTCGGATCGATGATTCCCCAGTTGTCGAGGTCGCGACAACCGCTGCCACCACAGAAAGCCTGATAAACAACTTTAGGCGCCAGCGTCGAATCCATGACACATGCAGCGCCGATGAAGTCAGTGTTGCCCCAGTAGCGGAGAACAGTGCTGACCTCGTTTGCCGTAACGCTAATCACAGCCTCAGCACGCAATTCCCAAGAGGCACTGTTTCTGCTGACGATATCGACACGTACTTCTGCATCTCCGCAGGAGAATTTTTGCCCCGCATATGCTGAAGCTTGGATTCCAAATATAGCGAGGGCAAAGAAGATTTTTCGAATCATTGAAATTCCCCTAACGTCTTTCTTCAGTGGCCAAAGCGTGTTGGCGTGGCTTTGGTGCCAGCAAAAGGCATGACGACATATTTTTGTCGCTCTTTAGTGGTTTGTTATGAGCCGCTACTCCTTCCATGCCATCACGGCCGAGTAATGCTTCTCTAAAGCAGTTCGTAGCAGGCCACGATCAATCGGATATTCGATCTCCACATCCAGCTCCGGATTTTTTTTGGAATCCGGAAAATTGGGAGAAGTCCACAATGAACTAATGCGAAGCGTGGGGTTTGGGTCTATCAAGCTTAAATCATTGACTGCTGTATCCCAGAAGGGCTTGTCCATTCGATACTTGTAAGCGACGTCTATCCGACCTAGTCCTCCTTCCGGATGATAAAAGCACAACATCCAAAAAGGTGCATCGTGGTAGTACTTCTCAATTCGAGCATCACATGTCTCTGCAAAGGAATAGATTTCATCTGAAAAGCTGGCAAAGAAATTCGTAATGGCAATGTGCGGGTAGGCCTCCTCGCCAATCTTTACGTTTGGGTCAAAGTGATAGTTCAGCCTTTCCACCTGACCATTGCCCAGATGCACTGCTCCGTAAAACAGATCTTCTTTGCTCAATTTGCCTGACGACATCGCTAATTAATTTCCATTTACAGTGTTCGAGAAAAATTTGGTATTGCGCAAGAGTTCTCGGTGGGTCATAACGCTGTTCACAACCAGCGCGGCTTTGCCACGTCCGGCGCCGCAGGCGCATTGTTGGTGACCTTGTTAGGACGCATATGCTTACTTGCCCGGGAGAGCGCTGACAAACTCGGTGGCACGAGACAGGAGCCGGTCACGCAGCGGGTCATTGCCGTACACCTCAGGGCCACAACGAACCCAGCCCTGCATGACGCGGCCTCCAGACTCCATAGGCACGATGCCAGTAATTTGGAGCGCCCATGTGTCTAATCCCTTGCCTAGCCTGACAAGCAGGCCGTCGTTCCTCGCTCCACAGAGCAGATTGCCATGCAGTAACCATGCCCAACCACCGAACATGGCTTTCTCGGTAATACCGACCAGCGAGCTGAGATCATCGCGGATGATTTCCTCGAGGCCTCTATCACGGGCCATGAATCCTTCCTCATATGGCCTAAAGCCAGGCTAAAGGGTGCCGTGTCAGCGGCATCCCAGCAGGCGAAGCCTACGATTTGAGCGACGTGTTATGTTCTGACACCAAACCTCTTTTCATACATAAAAACTCTGAACCCATCTGGCTCTCCCTCGCCGATTTTGACGTAGTCATGACTCTCATATAGCTGCTGTGCTTTTTCCAGTGTGGCCAGAGTATTTAATAGAATCCTTGATCTGCCTGCATTCTCTGCTTGATGCTCCAGCCAATTAAGAACCGCTCGAGCAATACCTTTTCTTCGATGAAAAGGATCGACTCTCATACGATTAATCCGAGCTGTATCTTGATCTATATATCGAATTGCTCCCATTCCCACAATCAGTTCATCGATTTCCGCTACGATGAATGCCCCATTTGGTAAGTAGCGCGTTTCGATTTCCTTTAAGTCATCGAATTGCCTGGGCAGCCCAGTGACAGATAAATCCGACAAAGCAAGCTGATCTAGCCGGATTACAGATTCTCGGTCTGCAGGTTGGTACAGTCTAATACTGAGGAACATAACGCTCTCGCTCAGCGGGCATTGCCGCTCTTGGGCTTGTTAGGTGCTCCCAGCATGCTCACGTCGTGGCCCCTACTTTTCGTCCGCAGCGTGGTCCACTACGCATGTGAGGAAATCATCGATCGCTCGCATACGATCAAGATTGGGTAGCCGGCGGGCACCGGGCGTCCGATCGAAGACCATCGCGCTGGGAGCCTCATCCGAAAAGGCCGGCCACTCGGGCAGACCTGGCTCATTGGGGTCACCGCTCTTGACAAAATTGATCCAGTAGCGACGCATGAGATCGGAGACGCGCGCGTCGTCCACGCGAGCGACCGCACTGGGCCGGCCGAAGACGTATGCTACATCCGCGCCGTGATACGCGCCCACCGTCGAATCCGGTGGGCTGACATCAAAGTAATACACGAAGACCTTGCTGCGACCGTTCTGCGCGTGCAGCCGCGCCCACGTCCAGCTATTCCAGCCAGCGTCCGAATCTCGTGATAAGTCCTCGAACGACTTCACGGCGGCCTCATCAGAATGGTGCTCGTAAAGCGAAAGTACCGCCGCGATTTTTGGCGCGCAGGACTGCGGGGCCTCCTTGCCGATTTCTGAAAACGATTTGGCGGTCGTATTGGGAGGAGCGGTGCCTGCGCCCTCCCCGGAGTTTGAACCGACCAGCGTAGGAACGTCGTAAAATTGCCCGGCGCGGTAAATTTCGGCATTGGGCGCTTTCAATATATCCCCGTCCAGCACCGGCCAGAATTTGAATCCTGTCCCTTCCGACGCCGTGTCAAAGACTCTTTTAGTGGAAAGCAGTCGCGCAGCCCGGATGTCCGCGACACCCAGGCTCTCAAGAAAGTCTCTACCCGTATTCTCTGCCACGTCGATCGAAAGCAATGGTCCGCCTTGCTGATCGGGACGCGTAGGCGAAGCGAAGACCCCTCCGCTCTGGGAAATCGCCCGCTGAAACAAACCGCGCGCGGCCGGTGAGCCTTCGAGCAAGCTTACCGCCATTCCGCCGGCCGAAAAGCCGAAAATTGTAACGTTCTCCGCATCACCACCGAAGTGCTGGATATTGCGTTTAACCCATTGCAGCGCTGCGATTTGATCCTCCAGGCCATAATTGCCAGAGCCCTTGCCACTCTCTTGGCGCAACTCCGGATGAGCGAGAAAACCGAAAACACCCAGCCGGTAGGCAATGCTGACAAGGACAACACCGTCCTCGGCGAAACGCGCACCATCGGAATTCGACGAGGAAGCGTCGCCACTATCAAAGCTGCCGCCATGGATCCACACCATGACCGGGCGCTTTTCGGCGGGCGAGGTAGCCGCAGTCCAGACATTCAGATAGAGGCAATCCTCGCTTGATCCGCCCGGGGCGCCCGAACCCTGGGCGCAAGGCAGTGCGACAGTGCTGGTCTGCTTGATGCCGGCCCACGGAATGACCGGCTGTGGCGCTTTCCAGCGCAGATCGCCAACGGGCGGTGCTGCGAACGGCACGCCCTTGAAGGCGGCGACGCCGTGGTCGGCGGTACCCTGCACGGTGCCGCCCGTAACCTCCGCTTGCTCAATCGCGGCTCGGGCTGACCCAACAAGGGCGATGCAGAGAGCCGTAAACCATACCATCGCCGCGAATACCCCCACGCGTCGCGAAAGGCAACGTTCGCTAACTGAAGCAGGATATAAAGGGTGTCTACAGTTCATGGGTAACTCGGGCACCTAACGCCTTTCTTCAGCGGCCAAGGCGTGCTGGCGTGGCTTTTGCGTCTTTTGCAAAAGACATGACAGTACGATTTAGTCCGACTGCAAGAATTGGTTAAGGTTTTCCTGCCTCATCTCTTAATCTGGCTTCAAGTGCCTATGGAAAAATTCCGCAGCTCTGTCATGCAACCAGACGTTATAGTTCCAGAATGGGGCATGCCCCACTTCCGGAAGCAGATGGATTTCGATTTCTGCTCCAGCCTCTCCATAAGCCTTGGCCATTGAGAGAGTCTGCTCATAAGGCACGGTAGTATCAGCCTGGCTTGCAATCAACAACAGTGGAGGGGAGTCTTTGCGCGCATGAGTGGTCGCTGATGCAAATTCCCATAGATCTGGGTTGCTTTCGTAAGATTCGCCCAGAAAGCGCTCCATGCTATCGGGAAAGCCTGATAAATCCAGCGGCGCTGATATACCAACAACTGCTGAAAGACTACTTGATGTATCGCTGGTTCTGGCCGCGTCTGCAATAACTGCGGTATCGCTTGTCACACCTGCATAGACCGATAAATACCCGCCCCATGAGCCCCCGATGGCGCCGATTGCGTCCGGATCAAGGTTGTAAGCTGCTGCATTAGTTCGAAGCCACCGAATCGCGGCCTTCGTATCATTCACATAAGCAGGAAATACAGCTTCACTTGCACCCCGGTATTCTATGCTCGCCGCCGCCAGACCTCTGCGTGCAAGTGCCGAGGCCAAGGGCCCTGAACTCTCCTTCTCCCCATGCTGCCAGCCGCCTTCTCGAATCACGATCACTACAGGGAGCTTCTCTTGCGACTGAGCTGGACGATATAGATCCAGCTTAAGAGTTGATTTCTCATACTGAGCAAAAGTCAGATCTCTTACGATCTCAATGTCAGCAGATGTGCCCTGAGGTGCAGACTGAGCAAGGGCTGCTATATGCAACAGTCCGAGAAGCAGAATGGCGGAGAACTTCCTCATAAGGATCTATCAAAGTCTCTAATCATTTTATGATGCGTGCTCATTGAACCTTAACAGTTCATCTAACAGGCCGTCGGCCTTCTAATATTTATTAGCAGGCGGCCTTCATAATTTTTCCTGGCGCAGAAACTACTATCTACGCCATTGTTTTTCCATAGCTTTGTAACGATCAGTTGCGCTGGCTAGGATAGAGAGCCGTCAGCTCGAAATGCGAGGGGAGCAATCAGGCTGTCACCTGATCGAATGCTGTTGTTTGGCATGCGGCATGCCGCACAGAAGGCGAAGGGAATTACAGCTGGGTGTACTTGTCGGCACGGCCCTTGGCTTTGTCCACGGGGTACTTGCGGGCGTTCTGCACCATTTTTTGCGCGGCGGCGTCGAGCGGGTCGATGCCCAGGCGGTCCGCCAGGCGGATCAGGTACAGGAGCACGTCGGCGATTTCCTCGGCGACGGCCTGGTGCTGTTCGGGGGAAAGGGCTTGCGATTGCGCTTCGCTGAGCCATTGGAACTGTTCGAGCAGTTCGCCGGCTTCCACGTTGAGCGCCATGGCCAGGTTCTTGGGGGAGTGGAACTGGTCCCAGTCGCGCTCGGCGGCAAAACGGCGCAGCGCTTCGCGTAGCGTATCGAGCGTTGTGTTCATGCCGGGTGCCTCGCGGTATAGGTCAGGCGCGGTGCCCGCACCAGTGTCCGGTGCGATGCGTTGCGCCTCCCACTCATGCCAGCTCCCCGCGCAGCGAATTCGGCAGTGCTTCGCTGATGCGAAGGTCCACCAGCTGCCCGACCAGGGCGGGGTCGCCATCGAAGTTCACCACGCGGTTGTTTTCGGTACGGCCGGCAAGCTGGCGCGGATCTTTTTTCGAATGGCCGGTGACCAGCACTTTTTCCACCGTGTTCACCATGGCTTCGCTGATGCGCAGGGCGTTGGCGGCGATGCGGCTTTGCAGCAGCATCAGGCGCTGTTTCTTCACCGCCTCGGGCGTGTCATCGCTCAGTTCGCTGGCGGGGGTGCCGGGGCGCGGGCTGTAGACGAAGCTGAAGCTGTGGTCGAAACCCACGTCTGCGATCAGGTTCATGGTGTCTTCGAAATCGCGCTCGGTTTCGCCGGGAAAGCCCACGATGAAATCGCTGGAAATGCTGATGGTGGGGCGGATGGCGCGCAGGCGGCGGATGATGCTCTTGTATTCCAGCGCGGTGTGGTTGCGCTTCATCAGCGTCAGGATGCGGTCGGAGCCGCTTTGCACCGGCAGGTGCAGGTGGTTGGCCAGCTTCGGCACCGTGGCGTAGGTATCGATCAGGTTCTGGTTGAATTCCAGCGGGTGCGAGGTGGTGAAGCGGATGCGCTCGATACCGTCGATGGTGGCCAGGTAGGTGACCAGCGTGGCCATGTCGGTGATGCCGCCCTCGAAATTGCGGCCGCGGTAGGCGTTCACGTTCTGGCCCAGCAGCGTGAGTTCGCGCACGCCCCGGCTGGCCAGGTGTACGGCTTCGGCCAGCACGTCGTCGAGCGGACGGCTCACTTCCTCGCCACGCGTGTAGGGCACCACGCAGAACGAGCAATACTTGCTGCAGCCTTCCTGGATGCTGAGGAAGGCGGTGGGGCCGTTCACGCTGGGATCGGGCAGGCGGTCGAACTTTTCCACTTCGGGAAAGCTGATGTCCACCACCGGGCCGCGCTTGTGCGGGGTGCCGGCGGCATCGATGAACGGCGTGGCGGAGGCGTCGAGCAGTTCCGGCAGGCGGTGCAGGGTCTGCGGGCCGAACACCACGTCCACGTAGGGCGCGCGTTTGCCGATTTCCACGCCTTCCTGGCTGGCCACGCAGCCGCCCACGGCGATCTTCAGGTCCGGCTTGTGGTTTTTCAGTTCCTTCCAGCGGCCCAGCTGGTGAAACACCTTCTCCTGGGCTTTTTCGCGAATCGAGCAGGTATTGAGCAGCAATACGTCGGCATCTTCGGCGTTGTCCACCACTTCCATACCGCGCTGCTCGCGCAGGAGGTCGAGCATGCGCGAGGAATCGTACTCATTCATCTGGCAACCGTGGGTGACGATGAAGACTTTGCGTGGCATGGTGTCGGACATGGGAAGTGCTGGGCCTGAAAGGGAGCGGATTATACATCAAGCGCCTGGCTGGGCGGGGCGCCGCTTGCAATCGCGGGGAGGGACCCCCATATCGTGGGCTCGTAGGGCCTGCAGGATTGAACATCATGGGTAAAGTCAGAGAAATCAAAGAGTTGTATAAAATCACCTTTCTCAACAAGGGACAGGTGTACGAGGTCTTCGCGCATGGCGTATATCAAAGCGACCTGTGGGGCTTCATCGAGATCGAAGACTTCGTATTCGGCGAGCGCAGCCAGATGGTGGTGGATCCGGGCGAGGAAAAACTCAAGAACGAGTTCAGCAACGTCAAGCGCAGCTTCATACCACTGCAGGCCATCGTGCGCATCGACGAAGTGGAAAAGGAAGGCGTGGCCACCATCAGCAAGGGGGACAACATTGCGCCGTTCCCCATTCACTTCACCCCGCGCGGCAACCAGGGGCAGTCCGAGTAATCTTCTGTACGCGGCCAGGCGCTTGAGTGCCTGGCCGCATGCCAATCCCCTTACACCGTCGGCGGCGCTCGGGCGTTCTGCTGCGGGGGTCAGGCCACATACACCGTTTTGACGTTGACGAATTCGCGGATGCCGAACAGGCCGAGTTCGCGGCCGTAACCGGACGCGCGGATGCCGCCGAAGGGCAGCCGCGGATCGGATTTCACCAGGGCATTGACGAAACAACTGCCGGCCTCGACCGAGATTTCCGCCAGTAGTTCGCCGCGCCCCGTATCCCGCGTGAAAATCGCGCTGCCAAGCCCGAAGGGGCTGGCATTGGCCAGACGCAGTGCCTCGTCTTCATCACCCGCCGCAATCAATGCCGCCACCGGCCCGAACAACTCTTCGTCCCACGCCGGCATGCCGGGTTTCAGATCGGTGAGCAGCGTGGCGGGATAGTACGCACCCGGCCCCTCCGGCAGCGTGCCGCCAAGCAACAGCCGCGCCCCCTGCACCACGCTTTGCTGCACCTGCTGGTGCAGCGTGTCGCGCAGATCGCGGCGCGCCAATGGACCGAAGTCGGTGTCCGCCGCCAGTGGATCGCCCATGCGGCGTTTGCGCAGCGCGGCCAGGAACAGTTCGGTGAATTCCTCCAGACGCGTTTCCACCACGATAAAGCGCTTGGCGGCAATGCAGCTTTGGCCCGCGTTGATCAGGCGGCTTTGGGCGCAGATTTCCGCGCTGGCAGCGAGGTCGGCGTCGTCCAGTATCACGTAGGGATCGCTGCCGCCCAATTCCAATACGCATTTCTTCAGCTGCGCGCCCGCCGCGGCGGCCACTGCCTTGCCGGCGCCGGTGCTGCCGGTGAGCGACACCGCGCGGATGGCGGGATGCGCAATGAGCGGTTCCAGATGCCGGCTGTTCACCAGCAGGGTGCGGAACGCGGCCTGTGGCAATCCGGCGTCGTGCAGCAGTTTCTCGATCGCCAGCGCGCAGCCGCTGACGTTGCTGGCGTGCTTGAGCAGCGCGGTATTGCCAGCCATCAGCGTGGGCGCGGCAAAGCGGAACACCTGCCAGAAGGGGAAGTTCCACGGCATGATGGCGAGTATCGTGCCAAGCGGGCGGGCCGCGGCCTTGCTGCGGGTGGCATCGCTGGCGATCTCCTGCGGGGCGAGCATCGTCTCCGCCTGCTCGGCATAGTAACGGCACACCCAGGCGCATTTTTCGATTTCCCCCCGGCCATCCTTGAGCGGCTTGCCCATTTCCTGCGCCATCAATAAAGCGAGTGGTTCGGCCTGGGCTTCGAGCATCACGGCGACACGGTCCAGCACGGCGGCGCGCTCGGCGAAGGGCGTGGTGCTCCAGGTGGCATTGGCGTCGTCGGCGGCGGTAATGATGGCATCGAGCTCCTGCTGCGACATTTCCGGGTATTCGGCGATCAGTTGGGATGTGGCGGGGTTATAGGATTGCAAAGACATGGACGACTCCTGGCGTGGCAGGCACGCGCTGTGGTTTCGTACATTGCAATATGCAAAGCGCGGGTGCAACCGGAAGGGCGCTGCGATTCCTCCTGGTTCGCATTTGGTATTTGCGGGCTATAGCGATGCGGACCACGAAAAGGTTCCCGCTCTGAGGTAACATGCGCCCCCATGACCACCTCGACCTCCCCGACCTGGCCCTCCGCCCACACCGGCACCCTGTTCAGCTATCCCAAATACTGGGCCGAATGCTATGGCACCGCCCCGTTCCTGCCGATGTCGCGCCGCGAAATGGATGCGCTCGGGTGGGACAGCTGCGACATCATCATCGTCACCGGCGACGCCTACGTGGATCACCCCAGCTTCGGCATGGCGGTGATCGGCCGTTTCCTGGAAGCACAGGGCTTTCGCGTGGGCATCATCGCGCAGCCGCGCTGGCAAACGCCGGAGGACTTCCGCGCGCTCGGCAAACCCAACCTGTTCTTCGGCATTACCGCCGGCAACATGGATTCCATGATCAACCGCTACACCGCCGACCTGCGCCAGCGCAGCGACGATGCCTACACGCCGAACGACGAAGGCGGCAAGCGGCCGGACCGCGCGGTGATCGTGTATTCGCAATTGTGCCGCCAGGCGTATGCCGACGTGCCGCAGGTTCTCGGCGGCATCGAGGCCTCGCTGCGCCGCATCGCGCAATACGATTACTGGAGCGACAAGGTGCGGCGTTCGGTGCTGCTCGATTCCGCCGCCGATCTGCTGCTGTTCGGCAACGCCGAGCGCGCCATCGCCGAAGTGGCGCACGCGCTGGCGCAGGGGCGCAGCATCCGGGAACTTGGCGACATACGCGGTACCGTGCAGATACGCGAACGCGTGCCGGAAGGGTGGACGGAAGTCGATTCCACCCGCATCGACTGGCCGGGCAGGCTCGACAAGGTTCCCAATCCCTACGAGTACGTGTACGGCCAGGACGCGGCCGCTCCCGCGCAGGCGGACATGAATGCGCCGGTCAAGATCATTCCGCTGCCGTTGCAGCACGAGCATGAACTCGACCTCGACCGCACCTACGTGCGCCTGCCCTCGTTCGAAAAAGTGAACGGTGATCCGGTGCTGTATGCACATGCGTCGCGAGTGCTGCACCAGGAAGCCAGCCCGCACAACGGCCGCGTGCTGGTGCAGCGGCATGGCACGCGCGAAGTGTGGATCAACCGGCCGCCGATACCGCTGGAAACCGCGGAAATCGACGCCGTGTTCGATTTGCCCTATCAGCGCCGTCCGCACCCAATCTATGGCGATGCGCGCATTCCCGCCTACGACATGATCAAGACCTCGGTGAACATCATGCGCGGCTGTTTCGGCGGCTGCACGTTCTGCTCCATCACCGAACACGAAGGGCGGGTGATCCAGAGCCGTTCGGAACAGTCCATCCTCCGGGAAGTGGAAAAGATTCGCGACCAGGTGCCGGGCTTCACCGGCGTGATCTCCGACCTGGGCGGTCCCACCGCGAATATGTACGGGCTGGTGTGCGAGCAGGCGCATACGGAAATCGGGCAGCGCTGCCGGCGCCTGTCCTGCGTGTTTCCGTCGATTTGCAAGCATTTGAAAACCGATCATTCGCAAACCACGCAGCTGTACCGCAAGGCGCGCAAGCTGCCGGGCATCAAGCGCATCCTGATCGCGTCCGGATTACGCTACGATCTGGCGCTGCGCGATCCGGAATACATCAAGGAACTGGTGAGCCATCACGTGGGCGGCTACCTCAAGATCGCGCCGGAACACAGCGAGGAAGCGCCCCTTGGGCAGATGATGAAGCCGTCCATTGCCCATTACGATGAATTCAAGCAGCTGTTCGAGAAGTATTCGGCGGAGGCGGGCAAGAAGCAGTATCTGATTCCGTACTTCATCGCGGCGCATCCGGGCTCGCGCGATGAGGACATGATGAATCTGGCGCTGTGGCTGAAGAAGAATGGGTTCAAGCCGGATCAGGTGCAGACGTTCTATCCGTCGCCGATGGCGCTGGCCACGGCGATGTACCATTCGGGACGCAATCCGTTGAAGAAGCTGCATTACAAGAGCGATAAGCTGGTGGTGCCGAAGAAGCTGGAGCAGCGGCGTTTGCAGAAGGCGTTTTTGCGGTATCACGATCCGGACAACTGGCCGTTGTTGCGGGAGGCGTTGCTGGCGATGGGGCGCGGCGATCTGATCGGCAATACGGATCGGCATCTTGTGCCGCCTGAGGCGAAGTCTTGGCAGAGTGCGCGGCGGGGGATGCAGGGTGGTGGGAAGCCGCAGCGCAATGTTTCGCGGCGGCCGCGGCGGTAGCTTTGTCTATCGGGGTGGTTTTATTGGTTCGTGTCCGCATCGATACCGTGGCGCCGCTGTCGTCCCTATTGACCAGCCAGGGTACGCTGCAAGCACGTCCGTGTGGCGCTCGGCTTCGGGCCATCCCTGGCCCTACGACGCCCCTGGCTGGTCAATAGGGACGACAGCGGCTTGGCGTCGGACTTCAGTGTTCCGCATAAGAACGCAAAACTGAACTAACTGAAGATGCCGTGCGTAACTTCGATGCTGGGCGACTGCAACAGCCTTGATGCGGGCCAATCCCAATTCACTCAATCACTCAACCCACCGTACCAACGTCTCCACCCACGCTGGATGGCTGTTGAGGCAAGGGATCAGTGTCAGGCTTTCACCACCAGCTTCGATAAAAGTGCGATTCCCTTGGATTTCGATTTCCTCCAACGTTTCCAAACAATCGGTCACGAACGAAGGGCAGAGTACCAGCAGTTTCTTCACGCCCCTGGTGGCAAGTTCGCGCAACGTGGTGTCGGTGGCGGGTTCGAGCCATTTGGCGCGTCCCAGCCGGGACTGGAACGAGACGGAATATTGATCCTGGCGTAATCCCAGTACGGTTACCAATTCTTCCACGGTGCGCAGCACCTGGTGGCGATAGCAGGTGGCGTGGGCGGGCGAGGGCACCTGGCAGCAGTCGGCGGATTTGAGGCAGTGTGAGCCGGTGGGGTCGGCCTGGGTAACGTGCTGTTCGGGAATGCCGTGGTTGCTGAACAACACGTGGTCGAAGGGTTGTTCCAGCCAGGGTTGCGCGCTTTGCGCCAGTGCGGCGATGTAGTCGGGTTCGGCGTAGAAGGGCGGCAGTACCGTGAGTTTTATCGGCAGGTCGTGCGCGACGATCACACGTTCGGCTTCCTTGACCGAGGTCAGCACCGTGCTTTCGGCGTAATGCGGGTAGAGGGGCACGTAGAGGATTTCCTGCACGTCGGGAAGCGCGGCGAGTTGGCACAGTTCGCTTTCGATGGAGGGGTTGCCGTAGCGCATGGCCAGGCCCACCGGCAGGGTGCTTTTTGCCTGCACGGCGTGCAGCAGATCCTGCGACAGCGCGATCAGTGGCGAGCCGCGTTCGCTCCAGATGCTTTGGTAGGCATGGGCCGAGCGCGCGGGGCGGGTGGGGAGCACCAGCAGGCTGACGATCAGGCGGCGCAGCAGCCAGGGGAGCTGGATCACGTAGGGATCCATCAGGAATTGATCGAGGTAGCGGCGCACCGCCGCGGTGTCGGGCTGGTCGGGCGAACCGAGGTTCACCAGGAGGACGGCTCGTTGGCTCATGATACTCTTTCGGTTGTCTGCTGCGGTTTGGCTGGGTGCTGTCGTTTGGCCGTGTGTTCCGCTGTCTGGCCATACGAGTCGCCATCCGGCGGCGCGGCCTGTGACCCGCGGCGCAGGCCTGGCAAGTGGCGCAGTGTAGCAAAGGCGCGGCAAAGCTTTCATGGAATCTGGCATGCAGAAAATCAAGGTGGGTATCAGCAGTTGCCTGATGGGCGCGGCGGTGCGCTATGACGGCGGCCACAAGCGCTCATCGCTGTGCCTGGATGAGCTTGGCGCCCATTTCGATTTCGTGCCCGATTGTCCTGAGCTTGGCGCCGGGCTGGGCGTGCCGCGTCCGCCGGTGCGGCTGGTGGGCGATCCGGCGGCGCCGCGCGCGCTGGGGGTGGTGGACGCCAGCCTGGATGTTACCGACGCGTTGCAGGGCTATGCGGCGCAACGGTTGCCGGCGCTTGGTGATTTGTGTGGTTACGTATTCGTCCGCAATTCGCCGAGTTGTGGCCTGCATCGCGTCAAGGTTCATGCGGATGCCGGACAGCCGCCGCGCGAGAGGGGGCGTGGGCTGTTTGCCGCGGCGTTCACTGCCGCTTATCCCGACGTGCCGGTGGAGGAGGAGGGACGGCTGCGCGATCCGGTGCTGCGCGACAGCTTCCTGACGCGCGTGCTGGTGCTGCACGGATGGCGGCAGTTGTGCGCAAGCGAGCTTACGCGAGAGCGCCTAGAAGATTTTCATGCGCGTTGCGCGTTGCTGTTGCAGGCACGCAATGGAAAAGAGGAGAACGATCCGCTGGCGCGCTTGCTGGAAAACGGGGCCGGTAGTGATCCACAGGCGCTTGGCCAGTGCTATTTCGACGCGCTGTTGCGACATCTGCAGCGCGGCGCCACGCGCAGCGGCCATATGGCGGTGCTGAGACATTGGCAGACGCAACTGGCGCCACGGTTGGAGCCTGCCGAGCGGGAGGACTTCGCGGAACGCATCGCCTGCTATGGCCGTGGCCGCGCGCCGCTTGCCTTGCCGCTGGCGGCGTTGCGGCGTTTTGCGGTGCGTCAGGCGGTGCCGGCACTGATGGATCAGCTTTACCTGCGGCTCGCAGCGCATGAATGCGTTTCGAACCGCATTACTGCCTGAAACTACAATGCATGAAATCGATGCTGGTGCCGGGCACCGCGCCCAGCTTGACCCGATGCCAGAGTATCTGCGTATCTCCGCTGACCAATAAGGTGTTGCGTTCGGAAGGCAGCGCCCAGTAGAAGGGACCGGCTTCGGACAGGGCCCGCATGTCCGCTTCCTTGCCGCCGTAGCGGATGACGTAGGTGCCGGAGCCGTCGGCGTCGATCTGTTGCGGTTCCAGGTGCAGCGTGATGCTTTCGTCGCTGCTCTGGCAATTGCCGTCGGCATCGCAGCTTTGGATGATGGCGCAGTCGAAGCGCCGCGGCGAGCCTTCGGCAAGCGCCGTGATCGGTAGCAACAGCGCCGCGCCGCCAAGCAGCAGTGTCTGCAGCACATGGCGGCAGGCGGCGGTGGTGGGTTTGGCGGCGAAAGGAGAAACGCGGGATTTCATGGCGGGATCCTCGTGCAGTGCGGCGGCAGGCGCGTGTTGCGTGCCACAGCATCGCGCGCAAGCGCGTGTGGTGCAAGCGCGGCGGTTCAGCGCAGGCCGAGCCGCTTGACCAGGCGGTGGAAGTTGCCCTTGTCGACGCCAAGCGAGGCGGCGGTGGCGGAAAGGTTGCCGTTGTAATGCTGCAGGCGCCGACTGATCAGTTCGCGCCGGAAATGTTCCACCGCTTCGTTCAGCGTAAGTTCCTGCTGCGGCAGGCCGGAGACAGCCTCGAAGGGATCGGCCGGCGCGCTCAGTTCCTCGACGCCCAGATGACGCGGCAACAGTTCGATGATGCGCTCGCGCGAATGCCCTTCGCTCAAGGCGCGCACCACCCCGCGTGAAACCGTATGTTCCAGTTCGCGCACGTTGCCGGGCCAGTCGTGCCGTTGCAGCCATTGCCGGGCATCCTGGCCCAGGCGTAAGCCCCGCAGGCCGAACTTGCGTTCGCAGCGCTGCAAAAAATATCCCGCCAGCTGATTGAGATCGCCGTTGCGTTCGCGCAGCGGCGGCACCGTCAGCGGATACACGCTCAGCCGGTGGTACAGGTCGGCACGAAAACGCTGCGCGCGCACTTCCTCCGCCAGGTCGCGGTTGGTGGCGGCGATCACGCGTACGTCCACGTGGTGCGGGCGGTCGCTGCCCACGCGCTGGATTTCGCCGCTTTGCAGGGCGCGCAGCAGTTTGGCCTGCAGCATCGGCGGCAATTCGCCGATTTCGTCGAGCAGCAGCGTGCCCTGGTGCGCCAGTTCGAACTTGCCGGCGCGATCCTTGGTGGCGCCGGAAAAGGCACCGGCCACGTGGCCGAACAGCTCGCTTTCGGCGATGCCCTCGGGCAGGGCGGCGCAATTGACCTGCACCAGCGGCTGCTGCACGCGCGAGGAATGCAGGTGAATGTAGCGCGCCACCAGTTCCTTGCCGGTGCCGGTTTCGCCTTGGATCAATACCGGCAGACCTGCGCGGCCCACCACTTCGGCTTCGTGGCGCAGGCGCTGCATCACCGGGCTGTCGCCCAGCAATTCCGATTCCGGCGTGGCGGTCAGCCAGGATTGCTGCACCAGCTGATGCCGCTCGAGATCGGATTCCAGCGCGTTGATCAATTCCGCCGCGCGGATGCTGGCCGCGGTGACGGACACGAACGTCTCCAGCAGCTTCATGTCCACTTCGTCGAAGCTTTCCGCCTTCAGCGCATCCAGCGTCACCACGCCCCAGGTGCGGCCGTCCACGTGCAGCGGCGCGCCCATGCAATCGTGCACGTGCAGATGATGGTCGGGCGTATCGACGAGGCCGTCGTAGGGATCGGGCAGCGGCGAATCGGACGGGAAGCGCACGATGCCGCGGCTGAGCAGGATTTCCTCCAGGCGCGGCTGTTCCTTCACCTTGAAGCGACGCCCGAGCGTGTCCGGGTTCAGGCCCTTCATGGCGCGGGGGATCAGGGTTTCGTTGTCGGCGTCGAGCTGCAGGATGGCGCTGGCGTCGCAGGGAAAGCTGGCCATCAGCGCTTCGAGCACGCGCTGGTAGCGCGCCTTGGAGGGCAGGTCGCGCGACAGGTCGGCGACGATGTGCGACAGGGTACTCAAGGTTTCGGTTTGTTGCGTGGAATGAATGGTTGTCATGGTAACAACTCAGCCCTGCGCGGGTCATCGGTCGAATGGCTCTATCCTACACACATTTATTGATGTGTATCAACGGATTGCTGATTGACGGCGTGTCTGCTTTGTTGTTCTGAGGATGTCCTCAGGACTATCGAAGAGAGACTGGTGGGTCTCCTGTCTCTTGTTCGCCCGCTGCCTTTATAAAATGTAGTCATCAATACAATAAAGTTGTTTTATTGACTCTATTTTGTCGTTGTCAATAAAACATCTTCCATAAAAAATCCATATTAATCAGTCTTATAGATGGTGGCATGCGGCTTGCTACGGTCGGGGTGCATCCCTGTTCAACCTCCATCGAGGAAGTACCCCATGAGAAAATCCCTGTTCAGTCTGAGCCTGCTGTGCGCCGCGATGGCGGTAGGGGCGCAACCGGCCCTTGCCGACACCGTGAACGTGGAGTTCACCGTCAAGGAAGTCGACATTCCCATCGACAACGCCGGCAACACGCGCCGCATGTGGACCTATGACGGCGCCATTCCCGGCCCGCTGGTACGGGTCAAGCAGGGCGACGTGGTCCACTTCACCCTGAAGAACGACAGCGGCAACGCCAACAGCCATTCCATCGACTTCCATGCCTCCCGCCTCGACGTGCTGGATGAGTTCTCGGAAATCAAACCCGGCGACACCAAGCAGTTCGAATTCAAGGCGGACTACCCCGGCGTGTTCATGTACCACTGCGGCGCCGAGGCGATGGCCGAGCACATCTCCAACGGCATGTACGGCATCGTCATCGTCGACCCCGCCGAGGGCTACAGCGACGCCTTCCCGAAACCCGACCGCGAATACGTGCTGGTGCAGGGCGACCTGTTCGAGGACGGTGCCTCGCCGGAAGAAATCACCATGGGGGAACGCTGGAGAGCCTCGCTGATCAACGGCAAGATTTTCCATTACGACCCCGTGCACGACCCCAACGCCAGCCTGGCGCTGGAAGCCAAGCCGGGCGAACGCGTGCGCTTTTACTTCGTGAATGCCGCGATCAACGAAGCCTCCGCCCTGCATCCGATCGCCGGCATCTGGGATCGCGTATGGGACAACGGCAATCCCAAGAACATCAGCTACGGCATGCAGACGGTGGAAATCGGGCCGGCCCACGGCGTGATTCTCGACATGCTGACGCCGGAAGGGCGCGACAGCAACAACGCCATCGTCGACCACCGCATGAAGCACGCGATGAACGGCGCCATCACGGTGTTGATGACGCACGACGGCGCCGACCCCGCCAAAGGGGCACCGGATCAAATGATCTTGCGCGAATGACCTCTACCCGCGCGCCGCGCGGCCAGACGCCGAAAGACGCCGGCCACGCGGTACGCGGGCAGGCCGGGCATCCGCCCATCGGTATCTGCTAGAAAGAGGAGTGAAACATGAGTACGCATTGTCTGAAGGTGCTGGCGCTGGGGGCGGCGATTGCCGCCGCCATGCCGGCCGGCGCCGCCGACGCTCAGTCGAGCTGCGGCGGTTGCCATGCATTGAGTGAACCGGATTTCGCCACGCTTGGCGTGGTCGAGCGTCTGCAGCGCCAGGCGCCGCCGCTGTGGTTTGCCGGCAACAAATACAAGGAGGGCTGGCTGGAGCAGTGGCTGCAGGCGCCCACCACGATCCTGCCCGCGGGCTACTTCCCCAACGCGGCGATTACCCACACGGACGAAGGCGACGTGGTGGATCCGGCCAAGCTGCATCAGCACGACGCGCTGTCCGCCGCCGATGCCAAGGCCGTCGCCGATGAACTGATGGCGCTCAAGCCGCACGACGACCTGATCGCCGCGATGAACTACGAGCCCGGCAACCTGGCGCTGCGCATGGGCACCATGGATTTTCGCAAGTTCAAGGGCTGCCAGGCCTGCCATCACGATGCCGAGGGCGACGGCGGTTTTTCCGGTCCGGAACTCTACACCGCCTGGCAGCGTCTGCAGCCGGCCTTCATCGCGTCCTTCATCACCGATCCGCGCGCGTGGGATACCAACACCATCATGCCGCAGATGGAGATGAACGAAGCCGCCGTCTACAAGCTGGTGGATTATCTGAGACTGATCGGGGGAGGTGAGCAATGAAAACCTTGGCAATGGGACCGATCGCGCTGCTGGCCTTGTGCGCCGCGGCGCCGACCCAGGCGGAAACCGGCGAAGAGCTGTACCACGTGTACTGCATCCAGTGCCACGGCACGGCGGGCGATGGCCGCGGTGTCAACGCCGCCGCGATGGACGTGCTGCCGCGCGCGCACATCGACCCGGTGGAAATGGGCGCGCGCCAGGATGCCGACCTCAACAAGGTGATTCACCAGGGCGGCAAGTCAATCAACAAGTCCGTATTGATGCCCTCATGGGGGCACAACCTGACGGACGAGCAGGTCGAGAAACTGGTGCAACATCTGCGCGTCCTTTGCAATTGTGGAGGCTAGTATGAATACCAACGCCGCGAAAAAATTACTGCGCCGGCTACCGCTTGCCGCCGTGCTGCTGGCAAGCGCCAACATCGCGCTGGCCGAGCTGCGTACCTTCGAGATGACCATCGAGGAAGTGGAGAAGGAAGTGGCGCCCGGCTTCACGGCCAAGGTGTGGGGCTACGACGGCCAGGTGCCGGCGCCGCTGATCCACGTCAACCAGTTCGATGAAGTGGAAGTGACGGTCCATAACTTCACCACGCTGAACCACACCATTCACTGGCACGGCATGTACCAGACCGACAGCTGGAAATCGGATGGCGTGCCCGACGTGACCCAGAAAGCCATCGAACCCGGCGAAAGCTACACCTATCGCTTCATCGCCGATCGCGCCGGCAGCCTCTGGTACCACTGCCACGTCAACGTCTCCGAGCACCTGGCGCTGCGCGGCATGTTCGGCCCCCTGATCGTCGATCCCAAGGAGCCGACCGAACTGGAGAAAGAGGTGACCAAGGACGCGATCCTGATGTTCTCCGGCTGGGACAGCTCGGTGGCGCAAACCTATGGCGAGGGCGGCAAGCCCGGTGAAGTGCTGGACTACTTTTCGATCAACGGCAAGTCGTTCCCCACCAACTCGCCGCTGCGGGTCAAGGAAGGCGACGTGCTGCGCCTGCGCCTGTTCGCCGCGACCATTCCGGTGGCTTTCCACCTGCATGGCCATGACATGCTGGTCACGCACAAGGATGGTCTGCCGCTGCCCGCGCCCTACGGCGCGGACGTGGTCAACATGGGCCCCGGCGAGCGTTACGACGTGATCGTGCACATGAACAACCCCGGCTTGTGGATGACGCACGATCATATCGAGCTGCATACCACCAACAAGGGGCAGGACATGGGCGGTTCGATGCTGGTGGTGGAATACGAGGGCATCGAGCCCGAGGATTTCTACCACAACCACAGCTCCACCGAGCCCTACGATCCGGACTTCTACATGAGCGAAAGTCTCAAGAAAGGACCGGGACTGTACGACATCGAGGTCCACCAGGGGACGCCGCTGGAATGAACGGCATGCCCCATGACCGCCATCCCGCCCTGGCACCCGCCACACAAGCGCGCCGCAGTGGGGAGCTGCGGCGCCGGGATCGTGTGCTGGTGGTGGATGACGACGCCCAGGCCGCGGTGCTGGAGCGGAGCGGTCTGGCGGTATGCAGCGTCGATGCCGCCGGCGCGTGGCGCGAGCTGGAGCCCGGACGCTGGGATGCCATGCTCATCGATCTTGGCGCCGCCAATGAGACGTGTTTTTCCCTGCTTGCCCATGCGCGCACCATCGATTCGGCGCTGCGCATCCTGACCTTCAGCGCCTATGCCAGCGTGGCCATGGCCGTGCGCGCGATCAAGCTGGGCGCCGACGACTGTCTGGCCAAGCCGACACCGAGCGCCACGCTGCTGCGCGCGCTCTTGCGCGGCGGCGATGCGGGCGACGCCATGCCGGCACCAGCGGAGCCGATGGTGCCGGAGCACCTGGAATGGACGCACATCCAACAGATCCTGGCGCAGCAGGACGGCAACGTATCGGCCACGGCCCGTGCCCTGCATATGCACCGGCGCACCCTGCAGCGCAAGCTGGCCAAATGCCCATTCACCCCGCAACGCTGCGCGGTGTGAGCCGGGCCTCGCCCGGTTCCGGACGGTTGCGGTGACGTAAATCTGCCATTGCCTGCATGGATTCTGCGACTTCGCGCAGGTCGCGCTACAATGCCCGCCCATACGGAGCGCAGGCATGCAACAGCGGATACACCCTTACGACGATCTCAGCCCGGAGCGGGTGCTCGACGCCGTCGACAGTACTGGCCGGATCAGCGATGGGCGCCTGCTGGCGCTGAACAGCTATGAAAACCGCGTTTACCAGGTAGGCATCGAGGACGCCGAGCCGGTGGTGGCCAAGTTCTACCGCCCCGGACGCTGGAGCCGTGAACAGCTGGAAGAGGAACACGCCTTTCTGTTCGAACTGGCGGAACAGGACCTGGGTGTGGTGGTGCCGCTTGGGGAGCCGGGGCGCAGCCTGCACTGGAGCGAGCCGTTCTGGTTTGCATTGTTCGCGCGGCGCGGCGGGCGCAGTCCCGAATTCGACTTCGATACACTGGAACGGCTTGGACACTCGCTCGGCAAGCTGCATGCGATCGGCGCACGGCAGCCGTTCGCGGTACGCGAATCGCTCACGCTGGAAGGATTTGGCGAAGCCAGCGTGGAATATCTGCTGCATCACGATTTCATTCCCGCCGACCTGCGCCTTGCCTACGAAACGCTGACGCGCGATCTGTTGCAGCGTTTGCGCGAATGCTGGAGCGCCTGCCGCGACTGCGCCACATTGCGCCTGCACGGTGATTTCCATGCGGGCAACATCCTGGTGCGCAGCGAGCGCATCCTGCTGGTGGATTTCGACGATTGCCGCAACGGCCCCGCGATGCAGGATCTGTGGATGCTGCTGGCGGGCGAGCGCGAACAGCAACAGGCGCAGCTGAGCGCGCTGATCGAAGGCTATGAATTGTTCCATCACTTCGACCCGCGCGAGCTGTTGCTGGTGGAAGCGCTGCGCACGTTGCGGCTGTTGCATTACAGCGCCTGGCTGGCGCGGCGCTGGGAGGATCCGGCGTTTCCCCGCAACTTCCCCTGGTTCAATACACCCCGCTATTGGGCGGAGCAGATACTGGCGCTGCGCGAGCAACTCGCCGCGCTCGACGAACCGCCATTGCGTCTGTATTGAGCCGCATCGCGCGCGCCCACGTCGGTGCGCAATCGAGAATCATGCGCATTTTCCCGTGTTTTTATCGTTTCCCACGCGCGTCGTGCACGCGCCACGGCTTGCAACTTGCCTCGCATGTTGTACCATGCACGCGCCGAAACGCCGCATGGCTCGCCATCGCGTTTCGTGTTTGAGGGGAAGTATCCACGCAGTACCAACATACGTAGTAACAAGCCACGTAGTAACAATTACAACGCAGTCTCTCGATCTTGCAGCAGGATGACGCAGCGAGCGCCGGGCAATCGCCTGGTGCGGGTTGTGCATTCGGCTGCAGTAAATACGCACAAGCATTGACGTCGGGCGGTCTCCGCGCGGCGCGGTTTGCCTGCGCGTGTAATTGCAATCATCGACAAATCAAGGGAAATCAAATGGCTTCGAAACCACTGCGTGCCACCCGCACGCTATTGTCCACCGCCCTGGCGGCGGCCATCGCCGGTACGACCGGCACCGCCGCCATGGCCCAGGACGCCGCTCAGCTCGAAGAACTCGTGATCACCGGCTCGCGTATCCGCATGACGGGTATGGAGACCCCCACCCCGGTCACCGCGATGGAAGCGATGGAGCTGACCACCATGGCCCCCGGCAACATGATCGACTCGCTGAGTCAGTTGCCGCAGTTCCTCAACAACTCCTCGCCGCAAACCAGCACCAACTTCGCCGGCACCGGCGGCGCCTCCAACCTGAACCTGCGCGGTATCGGTTCCCAACGCACCCTGGTCCTGCTCGACGGCCGCCGTGTAACGCCTTCCAGCCGCACCAGCACCGTTGACATCAACCTGTTCCCCGACGCCATGATCCGCCGCGTCGAAACCGTGACCGGCGGCGCTTCCGCCGCCTACGGCACCGACGCCGTGGCCGGCGTGGTGAACTTCATTCTCGACACCGACTTCACCGGCGTTGCCGCCAGCGCGCAGAGCGGCATCACCAGCCGCGGCGACGGCAAGAACTGGGAAGGTTCCTTCAGCTTCGGCACCGATCTCGGCGAACGCACGCACATGCTGTTCTCCGCGTCCGGCTATCAGTCCGACGGCATCGAAAGCTACGACGGCCGCGATTGGTACCAGGGCTGGGGCACCGTGACCAACCCCGATTGGCAGGCCGCCGTCAATGCCGGCGATTGCAGCCTCAACGTTTATTGCGCCGCCGGCCCGCAGCTGATCCGCGCGCCGCACGTGGTCTCCACCAAGTACACCTTCGGCGGCATGACCAACTCGCCGATCGCCGCATTGAACAACCTGATGTTCCTGTCCGACGGCAACGTGGCGCCGTTCCGCTTCAGCTCGCTCGGCACCCAGACCGGCACCTGGTCGCAGTCCATCGACCCCGCCTATGGCGGCGGCACCGGTGACAACGCGCATCCCGACCGCATCGGCCAGGGCGGCATGATCGCCGAGCTGGATCGCGAAAACGTCTTCCTGTACGTCGATCACGACCTGACCGACAACATCAACGTGTACGGCCAGGTGGTGTACGGCTCCAACGTCACCCACTCGCCGAACGGCACCGTGGTGCAGTTCGCCAGCTACCAGGGCCGGCTGTTCCAGGACAACGCCTTCCTGCCCGAAGGCCTGCGCCAGACGATGATCGACAACAACGCCGAGTCCGTCGGCTTCTCCACCATGCGCAGCAGCGCCGATCTGGCCCAGGGCCGCTTCAGCCACGGCAGCGAGATGACCTCGTTCACCGCCGGCTTCAAGTCCGAGATCACCGATGGCTGGTTCGAAGGCTTCAGCTTCGACGGCTACGTGCAGAGCGGCGTTACCGACGTGCGCATCCGCATGCAGGATTACGCCCGCGTCGACCGCATCTTCCTGGCCATGGATGCCGTGCGCGGCGCCAACGGCTCCATCGTGTGCCGCGCGGCGCTGTACAACCCGGAACAATACGGCAACTGCGTACCGCTGAACCTGCTCGGCGCCGGCCGCGCTTCCCAGGAAGCGATCAACTACGCGCTTGGCCGCGACGACGGCACCAACCTGAAGGTACAGGCCGCCGACCTGCAGCAGGACGTGGTGGATCTGTCCATGAGCGGCGAAGTGTTCGACGGCTGGGGCGCGGGCCCGATCTCCACCGCGTTCGGCGTGGCTTACCGCGAAGACTCCATCGCACAGAGAATCCGCGACTACAGCAACCCGACCAACGACCCCAACCACCATGCCGTGCCGTACAACGATCCGGCGCTCGGCATCCAGGGCATTCCGGCCATCTTCGCCGGTACTCCCTCGGGCGTGCAGTTCGCCAACGCGCAGAGCTTCGACGGCAAGATCATCGTCAAGGAAGCGTTCAACGAATGGCTGGTGCCGCTGATTTCCGATCTGCCGCTGGCGCAGCAGGTCAACGCCAGCCTGGCCGCACGCTGGGCAGACTACTCCGGCTCGGGCGAGGTATGGTCCTGGAAGTACGGTGTTGACTGGTCGGTAAACAACGACGTGCGCCTGCGCGGCACCGTGTCGCGCGACGTGCGCGCCGGCAGCCTGTCCGAGCGTTTCGACACGCAGAACAACGGTTCCTCCGCACCCGATCCGCTGCGTGGCGGCGAAACCAGCTCGTTCACCCAGATCATGGGCGGCAACCCCAACGTCAACCCCGAGAAGGCGCTGACCTGGACCGCCGGCATCGTGTACCAGCCTTCGTTCCTGGATGGTCTGTCGGTGTCCGCCGACTACTACTCCATCAACACCAAGGGCCTGATCGCGCAGCTGGGCACCACCAACATCATCAACGCCTGTGCCGCCGGCGACGTGTTGCAGTGTGCCAACATCACCCGCAGCGCGGACGATGGCGCCGGTTACGGCATCGGGCCGATCACCCGCGTGTACAACGGCTACCAGAACCTCGGGGAAGCCCAGGTGTCCGGTGCCGACCTCGAAGTGAGCTACCGTACCGACGTGAGCCTGTTCGGTGGTCTGGACGGCGATGGCGAGCGCATCAGCGCCCGCGCGTTCTACAGCTACCTGCAGGAAAACTGGATCGACAGCGACAACGATCCTGCCACCGACACCCGCGTGGAACAGGCCGGCGACATCAGCCTGGCGCTGCCGCGCAACCGGCTGACGCTGAACCTGTCCTACATGACGGGTCCGCTGACGCTGTTCGTGCAGGAGCGTTTCGTGGGTGAAGGCAACCACAGCAACCGTTTGAACGGCGCCGACGTAACGGAAGGCGTGCAGATCAACGACAACCTGGTGAAGGCTGCCTACTACACCGACGTCAACGCCACCTGGACGATCTCGCAGCTGGGCGGCGGCGAACTGGAACTGTTCGCCAACGTGACCAACGTGTTCGACCGCGAGCCGCCGATTCGCGGCACGTTCGCGGACTTCACCGGATCGGTGCAGACCGTTCCCGCGCTATACGACCTCCTGGGTCGCCGCTACACCGCCGGCGCACGCCTGCGCTTCTAAGCCTTCCCTGGCTTGACCTCCGGCAACGGGCGCATTCTTCGGAGTGCGCCCGTTGTTTTTTGTGGGTTTGTTCGTGTGGGGCTTTGTGGCCCGTATCCAATCTGTTGCAGTCGCTTGGCCGGATATGCCTTCGGGGGGACGCTACAAGCACATCCATGTGCGCTCAGTGATGGCCATCCCTGGCCATCAATGCCCCCCGAAGGCATATCCGGCCAAGCGACTGCGAGTCCCGAGCATTCAGTCACGCACAGCATCCTTAGGTTTGGCTTTCCGATTAGCGTTCTGGTGCGAAACACTGAAGTCTGAAGCAAGCCTCTGTCGTTCCTTTTGACCATCCAGGGGCATTGATGGCCAGGGATGGCCATCACTGAGCGCACATGGATGTGCTTGTAGCGTCCCCTGGATGGTCAAAAGGAACGGCAGAGGCGCCACGAATCCCGATGCGGACCACCGTCCCCAATCCCAATGCGTTTGCAGCCCACGATACGTCTTCAGGTATCATGACCCCGTTTTGGTTCAGGAACGCCCCCATGTCTGCTCCACGCCGCCCCGCCTTCGCGCTACTCCTTTCCCTGTGCCTCCTCACCCTCGGCGCCTGCCAGAGCGCCGTGCAGGACGTGCAGGACGACATCGTCAAAAGCCCGCGCGACGTACGCGAATACCGCTCGCTGGTGCTGGACAATGGCCTACGCGTGCTGCTGATCTCGGACCCTGCCACGGAAAAGGCCGCCGCCGCGGTGGACGTGGACGCCGGCTCCAATGCCGACCCCGCGACCTTTCCCGGCCTCGCCCACTTCCTCGAACACATGCTGTTCCTCGGCACCGACCAATACCCGGAAGCCGGGGAGTACCAGGAATTCATCAGCCGCCACGGCGGCTCGCACAACGCCTATACCGCCTACGAAAACACCAACTACTATTTCGACATCGAACGCAGCCAGCTCGAACCGGCGCTGGCGCGTTTTTCCCGCTTCTTCGTGGCGCCGCTCTTCACACCCGCCTACGTGGACCGCGAGCGCAACGCGGTGCATTCGGAATACCAGAGCGGACTGCAGGACGACGGCCGGCGCGGGTATTCGGTGCTCAAGGACATCCTGAATCCGGCGCACCCGCTGGCGCGCTTTTCCGTCGGCAGCCTCGACACGCTGCGTGACCACGACGGCCTCAGCCTGCGCCAGGCGTTGCTGGCGCATTACGACCGTTATTATTCCGCCAACCTGATGAGCGCCGCCATTCTCGGCGGGGAATCGCTCGACGAACTCGAAGTGCTGGCGCGGCGCTACTTCGCCGCGGTGCCGAACCGCGCACGTCAGGCGCCGCAGAGCAGCGCGCCGCTGTTTGCGCCCGGCACGCTGCCGGCGCAGCTCGACATCGTGCCGGTGCGCGATGCCCGTTCGCTGGGTTTTACGTTTCCGATACCGGACATGCGCCCCTATTACCACGTCAAGCCACTCAACTACCTGGGCAATCTGCTGGGCCACGAGGGCAAGGGAAGCCTGTTGGCGCTGCTGCGCGAACGCGGCTGGGCCAATGGGCTGAGTGCCGGCGGCGGCTTTGGTTATCGCGATGCCAGCACGTTCAGCGTGGACGTGGCACTGACCGCGGAAGGGGAGGCGCACGTCGATGACATCGCCGCGCTGCTGTTTCAGTTCATTACCCTGATACGCGAGCAGGGCATTCATGCGTGGCTGTACGACGAACAGCGCACCATGGCGGAGCTGTCGTTCGAGTACCAGGATCCGGCGGCGCCGATCGGCTACGTGAGCAACCTGGCGCGGCGGCTGCAGGAATTTCCGGCGCAGGAGCTGTTGACGGCGCCCTATACCTACGAGGATTTCGACCCGGCCCTGATCACCCGCGTGCTCGATGAACTGCGCCCCGACAATGTCCTGGTCACCTACAGCTCGCGGCAGGTGCAGGGGGATCGCATCGATCCCTGGTACGGCACCGCTTATGGCCTGCGCACGATCACGCCCGAGCGCCTGGCGGCCTGGCAGACGGAAGTGTCCGTCCCAGCGCTTGCGATCGCCGATCCCAACCCCTTCATTCCCGACGAACTTGCCATCAAGGCGCCGGAAGGTCCGGCGCAGCCAGCGGGTGTGCCAAGCGCCTCAAGCAAGCCACAGCTGCTGGTCGATGCCGACGGCGTGCGGCTGTGGTTCAAGCAGGACCAGGAATTCCGCGTGCCGCGCGCCAATTTCTACGTGTATGCGCTGTCGCCGCTGTTCAACCGCGATCTGCGCACGGCGCTGCTGGCGGGTTTCGTGGTGAGCCTGGTGAACGACCAGCTCAACGAATATTCCTATCCGGCCAATCTGGCCGGCGCCTATTTTGGACTGTCCAGTCGCGCACGCGGTTTTACCCTGAGCGTCAGCGGCTATGACGACAAGCAGCCGGAATTGCTGGAGGCGCTGCTGCGCACGCTCACCGAGGCGCAGTTCAGCGAAGAGCGTTTCGGGATCATCAAAACGGAAATGCTGCGCGGCTGGCGCAATGCCGAGCTGCAGACGCCGTATGCCCGCCTGTTCCAGCAGGCGCAGGGATTGCTGACGCAGCCATACTGGTCGGAACAGGAACGGATCGCCGCGGCGCAGGCCATCGCGTTCGACGACGTGCTGGCCTTCGTGCCGCGCCTGCTGGCGCAACTGCGCTTTGAAGTGCTGTACCACGGCAACGTGCGCGAGGCGGATGCCCAGGCGATGCTGGACATCCTGACGCGCTACCTGCCGCCGGATCCGTCCGTGCCGGTGCCGGGCTTCGGCTCGGTAGTGAAGCTGGAACCTCGCGCGCGCGTGGTGCGCGAAGCCGCGATCGCGCACGAGGACAGCGCCATCGTGATCTACCTGCAGGGCGTGGACGACAGCCTGCGCACCCGCGCGCTGGTGAGCCTCTTGGCTTCGATCGTGCGCACGCCGTTCTACGACAGCCTGCGCACCGAGCAGCAGCTCGGTTATATCGTCAATGCCGGCTCGATGCCGATTCTCAACGTCAACGGCCTGGTGCTGTACGTGGAATCGCCTTCCGCCGATCCCCTGCAGCTCGAGGCGCGCATCGAGGATTTTCTGCGTGAATACGCCACCACGCTGCAGGCAATGCCACAGGCGCAGTTCGAAGCCATCAAGGCGGGCGTGCTGACCAACCTGCGGCAGCCGCCGCGCCGGCTCGAAGCGCTGAGTGGGCGTTACTGGAACGACATCCTGCTGCAGCATTACGCCACCGATTCGTCGCTGGAAATGGCGGACGCCATCGAAGCGCTGACGCAAGGCGAGGTGGTGGATTATTACCTGGCGCAGGTGGCACAAGGCGGCGCGGGACGCTTGGTGGCGCGCACGGCGGGCACCGGCATGCGCGAAGGTTTTCTTGCCGCGCGCAGGGAAGGCAGTGAAGCGGTAGTGCTCGATGACGATTCCGCTGGGCAGAACGCGTTCAAGCAGGCAAGCGAGCAGTACGAGTTCGAAGGGTTCTGAGCGCGGCCGGATTCAGCTGCCGGTGGCCGGCGGCCGCATGGCAGGCGTTGTTGCCGCGGGCGCGCTGCGCAGTTCGAACCAGAACGTGGTGCCGGCCTGGGGCGTGCTCTGTACGCCCACCCGTCCGCCCATCTTCTCGATCAAAGCCTTGACGATGCTCAGGCCGATGCCGGTGCCCTCGATTTTCGAGTACTCGGCATCGAGGCGGTCGAATGGCGAGAACAGGCGCGAGAGGTGCTCCGGCTGCACGCCCATGCCGCTGTCGCGGATGCTGACGCGGATCCAGGCTTCGTCACGGAGGCTGCAATCGATGTCCACCGTGCCGCCGCTGCGGTTGTACTTGATGGCGTTGTTGAGCAGGTTGACCAGCACTTCCTTGAGCCGCACCGGATCGGCCTGCAGCCAGGGACGCTGCGCCTGGGTGTTGTCGTGCAGGCTCACCTGCCGTCCGAGCGCCAGATTGCGCACCAGCGCCAGCGACTCCTGCAGCACGTCGCCAAGCGCCACGGGGCGGATGTCGAGCCGCAGCCGTCCGGCTTCGATCGCGCCCAGGTCCAGCACTTCATCGATGAGCTGCAACAGGTGCGTGCCGGCGCCAAGTATCTCGCGGTTGTAGTCCCGCTGCCGTTCGTTCAGGAATTCCTGTTCCAGTAACTGGCTGAAGCCGAGTATCGCGTTCATCGGCGTGCGCAGTTCATGGCTGACGCGGCTGAGGAATTCGGACTTGAGCCGGTTGGCCTGTTCGGCTTCTTCCTTGGCCTCGATCAGATGCTTTTCCGCCTGCCGGCGCTCGTGGTTTTCCTCCTCCAGCAGACGGATGGTGTTTTCCAGTTCCGCGGTGCGCTGCTGCACCAGCAGTTCCAACCGCTGCTGGTAGGCGGAAAGCATCTGCATCGCGCGTTCGCGTTCGGTGACGTCATGCATGGTGCCGAGCACGCTCAGCGGCGCGCCGTTGGCGTCGCTGTTGACGCAGGCCTGCAGGTGCAGATAGCGCAGCACGCCCTGCGGCGTGACGATGCGGAAATGGGCTTCGAACGAGTCGGCCCGGTTGGCGATGGCGCGATTGCAGGCATCCGCCACGATCACGGTGTCCTCGGGATGCACGATGCGGCGAAAACTCTCCAGGCTGGGCGGCACGCTGTACGGCTCGTAGCCGAAAATACGGTAGATCTCCTCCGACCAGTAATCCCCCGAACCGTCCAGCAGCCATTCCCAACTGCCGAAGTGCCCCAGCGCCTGCGCCTGCTTCATCACGGTTGTGACGTGGCGCTGCCGGCGCAGGCCCAGCTCGCGCGTGGTGACGTCGCGGGTGATGCCGCGCCAGCCGCGCGGGGTGCCCTGGGCGTCGAACAATAGATAGCCGTTGCTTTCCAGCACCACCTCGAAGCCCTGCTTGTGCAAGTAGCGGCCGATCACCTGCGCCATCGGCTGACGCGTCTCTTCGCGCAGCAGTGCCGCGGCAAGCGCGGCATCGCGATGTTCCGCCAGCATGAGCTCGAACGGGGTTCTGCCGAGCATTTCCTCGGGCTGGTAGCCAAGCAGTTCATAACAGGCGGCGCTGGCGATGCGGTAGCGCCGCTGGGCGTCGAGTTCCCAGACGAAATCGCTGCCATGTTCCATCAGGGAACTGATCAGATTGTGGGTGTCGTGGCTGGGGTGCATGTCCATGTTTTCGTTGCCTGGCTTCCGTTGAGGCGCGGAGTGTAAGCCGTGGCGGGCCGGGGCCGTCAACCCGCGAGGCGGGGTAGGACGCGTTCCGGGTATGAATCGGCAGGCGTAAAAAGCATTGACAATTGGCTGCAGATAACGATAATGGTTCTCATTCTCAAATTTGGCCTCGTTCGACAGCACTTTCCCTGAACGAGTCACCAGTTCCCCTGGCCAAGGATGGCCGCTTGCTCACCCGCGTCATTGGCTACGATGGCGCGGGTGTTTTATTTGGGGGTATCGAATATTGGCTTGGTGCTCAGGTGCCGAGGCGGCTGCGAGCGGGCTGGTCCGTTTCTCCGGCCAGCTGGCGTTTGAGCGCGGTGTGCAGCGCATCGGCGCTGAGCCAGGCGCTTTCCACGTCGCCACGCAGGCCCCAGTCGCCGCAGGCGGCAAGCCGCAGTGCGGGGTCCAGATAGAATGGCTGGTCGGTGCCCTTGCGCAGCGCGGCGTAGCGCCAGCGGTGCAGGTAGCGGTAGGAGGGGCGTGGCAGGTTTTCCAGCGTGGGCAATTGGCGCAGCGCCGCTTCCAGGGCGTCCATGGTGTCGTGCATGTCGAGCGCGGCATGTTTGGCGGCCCAGTCGTGGTTGCTTTGCAGCAGAAAGGTTTCCGCCTGCTGGCGCCCGCGTTGCGCCTGTCCATGCACCGCCCAGCCAAGCGGCGAATCGAGGATTCTGGCGGCGCCCCAGGGCAGTTCCAGCGATTGGTCGAAGCCGAGCATCAGGCTGAAGCTTGGCGCGTAGGACACGGTGCGCAGCGCCGCGATGCCGCAAAAGGGGGCGGGCAGCAGCTGGATGGCGAGCGAGGCGGGCGTGCAGGCCACCACCCAATCGAACGGTTCCGAAAGGCGATCGCCGGCAAAACGCAATTGCCATTCGCCGCCGCTGCGCTCCAATGCCTTGACGTCCTGCTGCAGCACCACCGGAATCGACGCGGCAAGCGACTTGGCCAGGCTGGTCATGGTGGGCTGCGCCACGTAGTGCGGTTCGAACCAGCCGCGCCGGTAGGGTTTGCCGCCCGGCGAGAGCACCATCACCTTGGGTTGCCATTGCTGCACCAGGCCGGCGTCGAGATAAGGAGCCAGGAACTGCAGGAAGCCGGGATGGCGGGCGGTGAAGAACTGGGCGCCGTGGTCGAACTGCCAGGCTTCGACGCGGCGCGATCCCATGCGGCCGCCAAGGCCGCGGGATTTCTCGAATACGGTGACTTCACAGCCGCCGTGAACCAGCAGGCGGGCGAGACTGAGGCCGGTCATGCCGGCGCCGATGATCGCAATCCTTGTCATGGTGGTCCGCCCCCAGGGGGTGAATGTGGGGAACCGTTTGGCAGTTCCCAACCACTCAGACAACGCCGGGCCGAATCAGTGCCCGGCGCTTTGTGCAATATTCGTGAATGCGCGCGCGGATGGCGCCCGCATGCGTGAATCGGTGTTCAGGCGGCGGGATGCAGTTGCGGTCGACCGAGCTTGTCGAGCAGCAGCTGCCAGTCGCCCTGGTGCCGGCGCACCTGGCCGCGCAGCTGCTTGTAGCGTTGCTTGAGCAGGTCCAGGTCGTGCTGCAGGCCGTGGCTGATCGCGGTGGACTTGGCGTTGAGCCAGGCGTGCCGCGCTTCCGACCACTCGGTCAGCGCCGCCACCAGCTTGGCGTACTCGGTTTCGAGCTTTTCGCGCCAGTTTTCTTCCAGCCGGTCGCAGTGCAGCAGCGCCTGGCGATATTGCACGGCGATACGCGTCATCTCGATGCGGTAGGGCGAACAGCTGCGCAGGTCGCGCGCCAGTCCCACCCAGGCGCAGACGCGGATCAGCCACTTGGTGGGGTCGTAGTGATACCAGCGTATGCCGTTGCGGTAATCCCAGGCGAAAGTGTGATGGTAGTTGTGGTAGCCCTCGCCGAAGGTGAACAGCGCGATGAACCAGTTGTCGCGCGCGGTCTGGCTGGGGTCGTAGGTGCGCTTGCCCCACAGGTGCGCGGCGGAATTGATCAGGTAGGTGAAGTGCTGGCTGAGCGTGAGCCGCAGGAAGCCCGCGAGCAGCAGGCTGCCCCAGAGGTCGCCATGCAGCCAGCCGAGCAACAGCGGCAGGCCGAGGTTCATGAGCAGCAGCAGGGCCAGGTAGTGCTTGCGCTGCCAGACCAGGATCGGATCCTTGAGCAGATCCTTGACGTTGCTCAGGTCTTCGCGCGTGCTCGGATAGTCGCGGATCATCCATTCGAAATGGCTGTACCAGAAGCCGAGTCCGGCGGAATACGGGTCTTTTTCATCATCGTCCACGTGGAGGTGATGCCGGCGATGATCCGCGGCCCAGGTGATGCAGTCGTTCTGCAGCGCGCAGGCGCCGCCGAGCGTGTAGATCAAACGCAGCGCGGGGTGTGCCTTGTAGGCGCTGTGCGACCACAGCCGGTGGTAGCCGGCGGTGATGGACAGTTCACAGAAGGCCAGCAGCACCAGAAACCACAGCCATTCGAAGGCATCGTAGCCATGGGTAAATCCGTACCAGGGCACCAGGGTGAGCGAGACCAGGACGGGAATGCCGAGAACGGCAAGATTGAGCCAGCGAATCGGTGGTTTACTGCGAAGCGTCTGCATTGTCTATGAGGACCTGCGGGGCGTGGTCGGGCCGGTGAAGTTGATGAAGAGATGGACGGGAATGCCCGGAAGTTACCACAGCCGCTCCGCCCCAGGCAATTTGGCGCGGCGATGGCCAGCCTCCAGGAAAGGAACGGAAAAGGCTGCCCTTTCTTGCAGGGGTGCGGGTGGGGAAGCGTCCTGCGATAATGACACCGCAGTTCAGCGGCCGTGCGGGGCGGGCCTCCGCATACCCGTACAGAAACCGCGGATTTTCTGACTTTGCGCCGGCTGGGGGGCAGGCGAAGAAGGAGCGGAGCAGGGCGATTTTTCGCCGAAATGGGGAAAATACCGATCGGGACTAGAAGCATAAAATGAAAAAAACGCGACATGCCCAAAACACTTTGCCCCACAGTCTTGGGGAGCTCGAATTACGGGTAATGGCCAGTGTCTGGCGCAGCCCGGGCATCGAGGCCAAGCAGGTGCAGGAAAAGCTGGCGCAGCGCCAGCATTCGAGCCTCAGCACCATTCAATCGACGCTGGAGCGCCTGGTGCGCAAAGGCCTTCTGGACCGCGAGAAGCGCGGTCATGCCTTCGGCTATACCGCCTGCGTTTCGCGCGCGGAATTGCTCGGACGGCTGCTCAAGGACGTGATCGGCCTGCTGCACGACGGCAATCCCGATACCATTTTGAGCAGTTTCGTGAATGCCGCGAGCCGTATCGACAATACGGCGCTGGACCAGCTCGAACAGATGATCCAGCACAAACGCCGGCAACAGACACAGGAACAGGATGATGATTGAAATCCTTCCCTTGATCCGCCTGCTGCGCGAGGCGGCCTCTTTTGCCGCGATCTGGCTCAGTACCTGGCTGTTGCTGTTCCTGGTGCTGTGGCTGGTTTACCCGCTGCTGCGCAAGCTGCTGCTCGGCTGGCATCCGGCTAGTTCCAGCAATGTTTTATTGGCCCTGCTGGCCTTGCCGTTCTGCGTCAGCCTGCTGGCCACCACGCTGCTGTTCGGCGGGCTGCTGGAATACAACGTGCTCACCACGCACTATCACGGCAGCGATTGCGAGAGCCATTTTCCCCGGCTGCAGTCGGCGTGGGCCATCGGCGGCGTGCTTGGGCTGACGTCGATCGCGCTGCTGTCGATGGGCACCAAGTTCCTGACCAACCTGTTTGCTTCGCGCACCCTGCGCGAACGGCTGTCCCTGCTCGGCGACCAACGCGAGCAGTGGTGCCTGCTGCCCAACGAGGCGCGGCTGGTGTTCACCCTGGGCTGGCTGCGCAACACCATCTTCATCACCGAAGGCCTGCTGAGCCAGTGCAGCGAAGAGGACATCGCGATCATCCTGGCGCACGAGCGCGCGCATGCGCAGCGCAAGGACAACCTGCGCCTGTTGGCATCGCGGCTGCTGCTTCTGGTGGTGCCGGGGCCGATGGCGCGGCGCTTCAGCGACGACATGCACCTGTTCTGCGAGGCCGCCTGCGATTTCGCCACGGCCACGCGCCACGGCGCGCTGAACGTGGCGGAAACCCTGCTGCGCATCCAGCGGCTGGTGCCCGAGCATTTCACCTGCTTCAACCGCACCTTCGCCTCGGCGTTCACCGGGGCGGAGGTCGAGGGCCGGGTGCTGTTCCTGCTGGAAGGCGACGCCAATGCCCGCTCGGCGTTGTTCAAACCCTGGATGTTCCTGGTATTGCTTGCGCTGCTCAGCCTGGTGCTGGTGGACCCGATGCACCATATCGTGGAACTGCTGCTGGACGGCTGAGGCAGGAAGCCCGCGGCACCGCCTTGCATGCGCGTCGGCCCGAGCGCATGCGGGCAGGCGCCAACCATAACTCCCTATAACTATAAGATCACTACTAAAAAATCGTTCTCATTCGCAATAAATCCATCCATTCCATAACCGAGAAGTGAACCTACCGATGAAAGTCATACACGCGAACGCTCCCTTCATGCGCCGGGGACAGCACAGCCTGCGCAACGCCATTTCCCGCCTGGTGCTCGGCACCGGTACCTCCCTGCTGGTGGCAAGTCCGCTGCAGGCGGCCTCGAGCATCGAGGAAATCATCATCCGCGACAGCGCGCGCGACAGCTACGTGGTGGAACAGAGCAGCATCAGCAAGTTCACCGAAACGCTCAGCGACACTCCGCAGAGCATCACCGTGCTCACCGAAAGCCTGCTGCAGGATCGTGGCGTCACCTCGCTCGACGACGCGCTGCGCAACGTGCCGGGCATTACCCTGGGCGCCGGCGAGATGAGCTGGCAGGGCAATAGCCCGACCATCCGCGGCTTCAGTTCGCGCAACGACATGTTCCTCGACGGCATGCGCGACTTCGGCAACTACTACCGCGATCCCTTCAACCTGAGCAGCGTCGAAGTGCTGCAGGGCCCGTCGTCCATGGCCTTTGGCCGCGGTTCCACCGGCGGGGTGATCAACCAGAGCACCAAGACGCCGCTGCGGGAGGAATTGCGTTCCCTGCACCTGAACGTGGGCAACGCCGACACCCGCCGCCTGACCGCCGATCTCAACCAGCCGTTTTCCGACAACGTGGCCGGCCGGCTGAACCTGATGTACCACGATGCCGACGTGCCGCAGCGCGATGGCGCGCATTCCGAACGCTACGGCATTGCGCCCTCGCTGAGTATTGGCCTCGGCGACGCCACCCAGCTGACCCTGACCTACATGAAGCTCAACAGCGACGACGTGCCCGACTACGGCGTGCCCTGGCTCGGCACCGCGCCGGCACCGGTGGACCGCGAAACCTATTACGGCTACGACGACGACTACATCGAAACCGACGTCGACGTGGCCACGCTCCAGCTCGATCACCTGCTCACCGACAATACCCGGCTGCAGGCGCTGGTGCGCCTGGGCAATTACGACCGCAGCACCCGCATCACCGAGGCCCAGATAACCAGCCCGGCGGGCACGCCGCTCGACCAGATCCAGGTGCGCCGCTTCATGTTCCAGGGCGAATCCACCGAGGACATCGTGCAGGGCCAGCTGAACCTGATCAGCGAATTCAACCTCGCCGGACTCGAGCATGCGCTGGTGGCGGGACTGGAAGTGGCGCGGGAAAATTCCGATCCGCAGTTTGGCTTTCCGCAGGGCGTGCCCGACACCTCGCTGGTGAATCCGACCGGCACTTACAGCCAGACCTCGCCGGGCCTGCGCCTGCGTTCCGACAACCAGGTCGATACGCTGGCGGGCTTCGTGCTCGACACCGTCAAGTTCAATGAGCAGTGGCAGGTGATGGCCGGTCTGCGCTGGGACCGCTTCGACATCGACTACAACGCCGTGCGCTACAACGATGGCGTGTTCGATAGGACCGAAAGCATCGATCACACCGACATCGAAACCAGCTGGCGCCTGGCGCTGGTCTACAAGCCGGTGGAGAACGGCACGCTGTACGTGGGCGCCGGTACCTCCTTCAACCCCTCGGGCGAAGGGCTGTCGTTCATCAACAGCGGCCGCAACCTGACCATCAGCGACGCCTTCCTGGAGCCGGAAAACAACCGCACCGTGGAAGTGGGCACCAAGTGGGAACTGCTCAACAGCTCGCTGCTGGTCGACGCCGCGGTGTTCCATATCGTCAAGAGCAATGCGCGCGTGCCCGATCCGACCACGCCGGGCTTCAATATCCTGGGTGGCGAGCAGACCGTGGACGGTTTCTCGATCAACGTCACCGGCCGCCTGACCCAGCAACTGAGCGTCAATGCCGGCTACGCCTATCTCGACAGCGAGCAGGGCAGGAGCCTGCAGGCGGCGCTGGTACCCGGCACGCCGCTGGTGAACGTGCCGGAAAACAGCTTCTCGGGCTGGGTGAACTATGCCTTCACGCCACAGTTGGAAATGGGCCTCGGCGCCCGTTTCGTGGATGACCGGCTGGCCACCAATACCACGCCGGCAAAAGCGGTGTCCGATTACTGGGCCTTCGACGCCATGGCCAAGTACCGGGTGAACAACAACCTGAGCCTGAAGCTCAACCTGACCAACTTCACGGACGAGTTCTACTACGACCAGCTGCATTCCTGGCACGTGGTGCCCGGTCCCGGCCTCGGCGCAGTGTTTGCGATAAACCTGGACTATTGAGGTAGCCCATGCTGGTGCACGTTCCGGGCGTGTTGACGCCCGACGATCTGCGCGAGTTCCGGCGCGAGCTGGAAGCGGTGCAGTGGTCCGACGGCCGCGGCAGCGCGGGGTACCTGTCGCAGCGGGTCAAGCGCAACCAGCAGTTGCCCGACAATCATCCGCTCGCCCGCAAGCTGGGCGAGCGGATATTGCGGGCGCTGGCGGACAACCCGCTGTTCACGGCGGCGGCATTGCCGTTGAAGATACTGCCGCCGCTGTTTAATCGCTACGACGACAGCGAAACCTACGGCCGCCACGTCGACGGCGCCATCCGGCCCATAAGCGGCACGCCGCTGCGCGTGCGCACCGATCTTTCCGCCACCCTGTTTCTCTGCGATCCCGACAGCTATGAAGGGGGCGAGCTGGAAGTGGAGGACACCTACGGGCCACGTCACATCAAGCTGCCCGCGGGTGACCTGGTGCTGTATCCCGGCACCAGCGTGCATCGCGTGCTGCCGGTAACGCAGGGCACGCGCCTGGCCTCGTTCTTCTGGATCCAGAGCATGGTGCGCGAGGATCACAAGCGCAGTATGCTGTTCGAGCTGGATCGCGCCATACAGCGCGCGGCAACCGATCACCCGGGGCAGGAGGCATTGACCGACCTGGCCGGGGTGTATCACAACCTGCTGCGTCTGTGGGCGGATACCTGAATCAACCGGCATCGGGCGCTGCCCCTGCCGGTTCCGCTCGATTTCCCGTATTTCCCCGAGGCCGCCGTGTCCGACGAACTGATCACCTTGCAAAGCGCCGTGGCGTTTCAGGAACATGGCCTGGCGGAGCTTGCCGACATTCTCACCGGGCAGCAGAAGCAATTGGATCACCTGCGCCTGGAACTGCGGATGCTCCAGGAACGGGTGGCCTATCTCGAAGGCGCCCTGGACAGCCGGGGGCAGGGCGCTCCGGCCGACGAAAGACCGCCGCACTATTAAGTAACAAGCAGCTTTCACGCGAGGCCCCGGCGGCCACTGAACCGCCAACCCCCTGTATCCCCAGAAGCATCATTTCTTTCACATGATGATAATGATTATTATTTACATTATCATTCTTGTGCATTAGCATGCCTCTCCATTGTCCGGTCACCAAAGAGAGAACCTTCCATGAGGACCCCACTGCGCCGTCTGTGCTTTGCCCTGGCGCTGACAGGCGCGCTGCCGGCGCTGGCCCACACGCCCTACCTGATGCCCAATGCGTTCGAGCCCATCAATGATGGCCTGATTACCCTGGACGCCTCGTTCGCCGAGCATTTCTTCGTGCCTGAAGTGGTGTTCGACGGCAGCCAGGTGGAAGTGTTCCTGCCCGACGGCAGCAAAGTGGCACCCGACACGCTGCTGGCGCTCAAGACCCGCCTGGTGATCGAACACGACCTGCAGGAGGACGGCACCTATCGTTTCAGCACCGGTCGCCGCGTGGGCCGGGTATTCCGCTTCTATGAACTCGATGGTCGCACCCAGGCCATGGAGGACGAAAACGCGCCGCTGCCGGAAGGCGCCAAACTGGTCGAGCATTACCAGGCCATCACCCTGGCGGAAACCTACGTCACGCGCGGCGCGCCCACCGACGCCGCCCTGGCGCCGCGCGGCGACGGCCTCGAATACGTGGCGCTCAGCCATCCCAACGATCTCTTTGCCGGCGAAACCCTGCGTCTGCGCGCCCTGTTCCACGGTGAGCCGCTGGCAGGCCTCGTGGTGGAAGCGTTTCCGACCGGACGCGGCACTTCCGACGAAACGCCGGTGGTCACGCTGACCAGCGGCAGCGACGGCGAATTCGCCTTCACGCCGGAGGCAGGCGGCGTGTACCTGCTGCGCTCGCGCTACCGTTCCGAGGCGTCCCCGGACATGGCCGCGCCCGCGATCAGCAATACCTACACCCTGGTCGTCGAAGCGGCCGACTGAAACACGGAGACTCCCATGCGATATCTCATAGAAACGGGCGTCGCCACGGCACTGGCGCTGCTGCTGCAATCCCAGGCGCAGGCCGCGTCCGAGATCAAGGCGCTGTTCATCGATCAGTACGATCTGGACGGCAATGGCGAGGTGGACAGCGTCGAGTTCGAAACCGCGCGCCGCCAGCGCTTCGATCTGAGCGACACCAATCATGACGGTAGCCTCGACGTCGAGGAGTACGTGCTGGAGTGGGAGGATCACGTCGATCCGCAGCTGGCACGGGACCGCGAGGAGCAGGTGCGCCAGACCGACACCCGTTTTCGTTCGCTCGATACCGATGAGGATGGCTGGATTTCCCACGAGGAATTCATGGCCACGGGCGAGGTGAGCTGGCAACGCTACGACGTGAGTGGCGATGGCGTGATCGGCACTGAGGAGCAGGATCCGCAGGCCGGCGACGTGACCCGCGCCGATGGCGAACGCAACTACGACCAGGCGCTGCTCGATGCCAGGCGCATGTTGTACCTGCCGTCCACGCACAGCAAGCGCGGCACCATCGAACTGTACGACGCCGATGGCGATGGCGCGGTGACGCGCGCCGAATTCGACGCCGGCCGGGAGGACACGTTCGCGCGCACCGACAGCAACGGCGATGGGCGCCTGGACGCACAGGAATACACCTTTGAATTCGAGGATCGCCTCGATGCCGCGCTTGCCGCCACGCGCAAGGGGCAGGTGGACCAGACCTACCGGCGCTTCAAGGCGCTCGACCGCGACGACGACGGCCGGGTGACCTTCGCCGAATACCAGTATTCGGGCCATCGCAGCTTTGCCCGTCACGATACCGACGCGGACGGCGTGGTGACTTTCGCGGAACCCGATCCCGCGCCCATGACGTCCGCGACGGACCAGGCGGTGGCCGACTCGCAATGACTCCTGATGGAGCCGGTTCGTGCCCCGGCTCCAGGGGACCCAGGTTTCCCCACCTGTTTCCCCACTTTGCTACGGGCACCCTTGGTGCCCGTTTTTTTTCGGCAAAGAAAATTCCCATTCCAGAAAATCGCAGGTACAGCAACCATGACAGACGAACGTAAGGCGTGGCGCAGGGCGGCCCTGCTTGGCCTCGGACTTGCCTGTGGCGCGGCCCATGGCGCCGACGACGCGGTGAGCCTGCACTACGACGGTGTGCTCGGCACTTCGCTCGACCTCACGCTGTACGGCGTTGCGCGTGAACCGGCCGAGGCGGCAAGCGCGGCGGCGCTGACGGAAATCGCGCGGCTCGACGCCATTCTCAGCAGCTATCGCGACGACAGCGAACTGATGCGCCTGAACCGCAGCCACGCCAGCAGCGCGGCGTCCACTGAACTATTGGACGTGGTGGAGCTGTGCGAAACCTGGTTGCGCCGTTCCGAGGAGCGCTTCAGTTGCCGGCTCGGCTCCCTGATTGCGCACTGGCGCGAGGCGGAAACTGAGCAGGCCATACCGGATCGGCCCACGCTGCGCCACGAAGCGCGCGCCATCGCCGAAGGCAGCGTGACGGTGGCGCGGCAAAGCGGCAGTGTCCAAATGGATCCGGCGATCGCGCTGGAAACGTCGGGCTTGGCCAAGGGTTACGTGATCGACCGTGCGCTTGCGGTGCTGCGCGAGCAGTTGCCGCAGGCGGTGGCGATCAAGCTCGACATCGGCGGCGACGCTGCTTACTGGGGCAGCCCGCCCGGCGCGGCCGGTTGGGAGGTGGGCATCGCCGATCCGGTTCACACGGCGGACAACGGCAATTACCTCGGCCGCATCGTGCTGCGTGATGCCGCCATTGCCGCCAGCGGTCATTTCAGCCGCACGCGCGACATCGGCCGGCGCCAGTTCAGCCACATTCTCAATCCGCGCGACGGCTGGCCGGTGGAAGGCGGCAGCGCGGCGGTGGTGGTGGCGGCCGATGCGGCCACCGCCGATGCCGTGGCCACCGCGCTTGCGGTGCGCTCGCTGAGCGAAGGTCTGGCCTGGGTGGAAACGCTCGAGGGCGTGCAGGCGCTGTTGATCGATCAGGACGGCCGGCAGCTGATGACACCGGGCTGGCCCGCGCTGCCGTCATCCGATGCGCCGGAAGGCGCCGCCACCGCGCTCGATTTCCAGTTCAGCTTTGCCCTGCCGCAGGTCGAGGCCACCAACTACGCGCGGCCCTACGTGGCGATCTGGATCAGCGATCTGGAGCAGCAGCCGCTGAAGAACCTGTTGCTGCTTGGCGAATCCGAACGCTGGGCGCGGGAGAACTCGCGCTGGTGGCGACGGGTGGGGCGCCGTGATCCGGCGTTGCTCGATGGCGTGGCGCGCCCGACGCGCGGGCCCGGCGAATATCAGCTGCAGTGGGATGGCCGGGACGATTTCGGCAAGCCGGTGCCGGCAGGCGAGTACCTGCTGCACGTCGAAGTGTCGCGCGAGCACGGCGGTTCCACCTATCGCAGCGTGGCGTTCACCCTGGGCGGTGCGCCCACCGTGCTGGATCTGGCGCCCGAAGGGGAGAGCGGGGTGCTTCATCTGAACATCAAATAGAAACAATTATCATTTGCAATTAAAAATAAGAATCAATAGCATGGCGCCGCCGAATTTGCGGTAAACGCTCAATCCCAGCGGTCCACTGCCCAGGAGAATCCCATGACCCATCGCAAAGCCCTTTTGTCGGCCGCCATCGCCATGGCGGCCAGCGCCGCCGGCCAGGCCCAGGTATTGCGGCTCGACCCCGTCGTCGTCGAATCGCCCAGCATCGAACGCGATGCCGTGGTCGAAGTGCTGACCACCGAGGATTTCGAGGCGCGCCAGATCGATGACTTCGAAGACCTGGTACGCCTGATTCCCGGCGTATCGGTTTCCAAGGGCGACGATCGCTGGGGCGCCAGCGGTTTCAACATCCGTGGCCTCGACGAAGACCGCGTGGCGATGAACGTGGACGGCGTGCCCCAGGGCGAAACGCTCAAGTATGAAGGCGGCCAGGCCTACGGCTACTTCAAGGGTTCACGCAATGGCGTGGACATCGAGGCGCTCAAGGCGGTGGAGATCGTCAAGGGCGCGGATGCCATCCTGTCCGGCAACGGCGCCCTGGCCGGCGCGGTGAACATGACCACCAAGGATCCCGCCGACTATCTCGCGCCCACCGGCAACGACAGCGGCCTGGGGTTGAAGACCGAGTACAGCAGCGTCAACGACGAATCCATGGCCTCGCTGGCGCTGGCCAATCGCACCGGTCGGCTCGAATCACTGCTCGTCTACACCTTCCGCGACGGCCACGAGTTCGAGAACTACGATATGAACGGCGCCGACATCGAAGGCGCGGAGCGGGAAATTCCCGATCCCATGGACAACGAAACCCACAGCGCGCTGGCCAAGCTGATCTATGCGCTGGCGCCCGGCCACAAGGTCGGCCTGGTGGGGAGTTATTACGACGTATCGCGCTTCACCCAATCGCGCTCCTTCGACGGCGGCTGGTATTCCAACCGTGTGGGCGACGACGTGAACCGCACCACGCGCGTGGGCGTGTTCCATGAATACGAGGGCACCACAATGCTGTTCGATTCGATCAAGACCACGCTGACGCAACAGGACATCAAAATATCGGCGGCCACCACCCAGCACATCAGCTACGACTTCGGCCCCACCTTCCGCGCCGAGGAAGACCGCACCGACACGCGCAGCTTCGAGCAGGATCTGTTGCACTTCACCGTGGATCTGGTCAAGGCCTTTGGCGGCGACGCGCTACCGCAGACCCTGAGCTACGGCATCGAATACCAGGACCGCAGTTTCGACAACGTGCAGGTGCGCCGTTCCAACAGCCAGTACAACGATCTCGGCTGGGTGAACACCAACATCGGCGCGCTGCTGCCGCATTCCGAGGCTGAGGTGATCACCGTATATGCGCTCGACACCCTGGTACTCGGCAGCAGCACCCAGCTGCGCATCGGCGCGCGCCACGACCGCTACGCCTACGACGCCACCTCCAACGAAAACTACAACGACGGCACCGGCACGCTGCGCGGCATCGACTTCGGCACCACCACCTGGACCGTGGGCGTGGAGCAGGCGCTCAGCGACACGCTCAGCCTGGAGGCCGGTGTGTCCACCGGCTTCCGCGCCCCCACCATCGAGGAAATGTATTCCACGTCCGGCACGCCGGACGATTGGGGCGTGGTGGCCAACCCCGACCTGAAGGCGGAATCCAGCCGCAACCTCGACGTGGCCCTGGTGGGCCGCTATGCGATGGGGGAATTCCGGGTGGGCGGTTTCTACAGCCGCTACGACGACTTTATCGACTATCGTCCGCGGGAAGGCACCAACCCCAATACCGGTCTGCCAGACCCCAACGGCTGGCAGCAGCCGGTGAACTTCACCGAAGTGGACATGAAAGGCGTGGAGCTGTCGGCAAGCCTGGACCTGGCTCAGGCACTCGGCGTGCCGCAGGGCTGGCGCACCTCGATGGCGGCCGCCTATACCGAAGGCGAGGAAGCCAACGGCGATCCGGTCTATTCGGTGCAGCCCTTCAATCTGGTGTGGACGCTCGGCTACGTCGAGCCGACCGGGCGCTGGGGCGTCAACGCCTTCACCTCGTATACCAGTGGCAAGGGCCTCAACGATTCCTTCGAGACCGATCCGCTCACCGGCACCCGCACTTATCCGATGTACCTGAGCAATGCCGCCACCGTGATCGACCTGATCGGCTATTTCAACATCGGGGAGGGATTTCGCGTGACGGCCGGAGTGCACAACCTCACGGACAAGGAATACTACAACTGGGACAGCGTGCGCTTTCTCGACCAAGGGGATTTGCGTCCCGGCATCGGCGTGAGCGGCAACGGCATTCGCCGCTACAGCGAGCCCGGGCGTAATTTCGAGGTGGGGCTGAGCTATCGCTTCTAAACTACCGCTTCTGAACGTGTGGCGCCCTCACTTGAGGGCGCTGACATCCTCGGCCTGCAGGCCTTTGCTGCCTTCCGTTACCGCGAATTCCACCCGCTGGCCTTCACGCAGTATCCGATGCCCGCTGCCGCTGATCGAGCGGAAATGGACGAAGATGTCTTCGCCGTTGTCGCGGGTGATGAAGCCGAAACCCTTGCTGGCGCTGAACCATTTGACGTTGCCCCGCTCCTTCGTGAGGTTGGCGTGCGCGGCGCCGTGGCGCGAGCGGCGGGGTTTGGTGGCGCCGCCCTTTGCCAGGACGAGCGTGAGGCCCGCCGCCAGTATCGCGATGGCGAAATAGGCGATCGGTTCCGGCAGATGCATGGAGAGTTCGATCAGCCAGGCAACGCAGGCAAGCAGTGCGGCGGTCGCGATGACAGCCAGAATGTTACGCGTGTTCATGGAGCTTCTCTTCTTCTAGTTGTGACTCTGGTTGTAATGTCCGGTTGTGGTGTCGGGTGAAGTCCGTGCCGCAGACGATCGCGGACGGACGTCGCAATACTAGCATTAGAAAATCCAGTGCAGAATACGGGTCTTGCCACAGAAATGCGGCAACCGGGCCAGGGCGGCGCAGCACGCGCGCGCAAGTGCTGTACAATCGCCGCCCTCGCGACTGTTTGTGGCCCATCCTGGTGGCCACTGTGCGGGGCGTCGCGGACGCGACGCTGAAAATTTCTCCGGGAAATTTTTTGGAGTGTGCCATGCCCAGAGCCAGTGACGTCAAGAACGGAATGGTGATCGATATCGGCGGCGTTCCCCACGTGGTGAAAGCCATGGAGGTGAAGAGCCCTTCCGCCCGCGGCGCCGCCACGCTGTACAAGTTCCGCTTCAACAACATGCAGACCGGCCAGAAGCTGGACGAAACCTATAAGGGCGACGACCTGCTCAAGGAAGCCGACTACGAACGGGTGCCGGTGCAGTATTCCTACCAGGACGGCGAGAATTGGGTATTCATGAACGCCGAGGACTATACCCAGTACGAAGTGCCGAATGCCGCGATGGAGGAATTGACCGGCTACATCACGGAAGGCCTGGAAGGCATCCAGGCGCTGATCATGGACGGCCGCCTCCTGAGCCTCATCCTGCCGCCCGCGGTGGCGCTCGAAATCATCGAAACCCCGCCCAGCATGAAAGGCGCTTCGGCCACCAGCCGCAACAAGCCGGCGCGGCTCAGCTCCGGGCTGGAAGTGCAGGTGCCGGAATACCTGGAGCAGGGCGAGATGATCCGCGTCAGCACCGAGACGGGCAAATATCTCTCGCGCGCGTGACGGCGTGCTGTCCGTGACGGAGGACGATAGCGCATGACGCTGCTCGGCATCCTGGCACTGTTGATCCTGCTCGGCGCGCTGTTCGGCTGGCTGGCGTTCTTCAGGAACCTCCGCCTGGAACGCGAACTGCGCGCGCTCGAACAGCGGCTGCAGGCGCTGTCGCAAGCGGATGGCGCGCGTCCATCCACGCGTGATGAGACGCCGGTTGCGGGGGCGCAGTCTTCCGCCGCGGCGGCGTCCCCGGCAGCGGTATCCGTCAAAGCAGCTGCCGAGCCGCCGACTTCCGCTGCCGTGGAAACAGCCCCGGCAACGGCGGCGCCCGTGCCAACCGTGATGCCTGCCACACCGCCCGACACCCGCATTCCTCCCGTCCCCAAAACCCCCTCCCGCTGGCAGCAGGAACTGAAACGGCAATGGATGGTGTGGCTTGGCGGCGGCTGCGTCGGGCTGGCGGGCGTGTTCCTGGTCAAGTATTCGATGGACCAGGGTTATCTCGGCCCGCTGGCGCGGGTGGTGGCCGGGGTGTTGACCGGCATCGCGCTGCATGTTGCCGCGGGCTGGCTGCGGCGGCGCCAGGGTTTCGATCCCGCCTTTGCCGCGCTTGCCGGCGGCGGCAGCCTGACCCTGTTCGCCGCGCTGCTTGCCGCCTTGCATCTGTATTCCCTGCTGGCTCCCGGCCTGGCCTTTGCGCTGCTGGCACTGGTGGCGGTGCTCACGATGGGGCTGGCGCTCTGGCATGGCGCGCCGCTTGCCATCCTGGGGCTGCTTGGCGCCTATGCCGTGCCGCTCCTGGTGGGCGGTTCCTCGGATGGCATGACCATCGCGCTGGTCTATGCCCTGGTGATCGCCGCCGCGGCGTTGCTGCTGATGCGCTGGGTATACCGGCGCTGGCTGTGGCTGGGCATGTTCGGTGGCGTGGCGCTGTGGTTCATGCTCGCCCTGGATCATACGCAGACTGAAGCGCTGCGCGGCGTTTACCTGGCCGTGTTCGCCTATCTGCTGCTGGCGGTGCCGCGCGGCGATTGGCTGCTGCGGGACTGGCGCGAACCGCTGCCTGCCGCGCGTGGCTTGAAACGCCTGCTTGGCGCGCCGGACGAGGACGAAGCGCTATTGCCGCTTGGCCTGCTGATCGTGGGGGCGCTGCAATTGCTGGCCATGGCGCTGCAACCCTTGCCGCCGCTGCTGGCGCTCAACTGGCTGGCACTGCCGGCACTGCTGCTGGTGGCGGCGGGGCGGCGCGCCTATCTGCAATTGCATCCGGTACTGCTGCTTGCCGGGCAACTGCTGGTGTGGGGGCTGGTCGGCCGTGGGTTGTGGAATGCGCAATCACCCGAGGTGGCGCCGGCGCTCACGCTGCTGCATCGCTTCTGCCTTTGGGCTGTGCTGGTCCATAGCGGATTGGCGCTGTACAACCTGCGCGGCGCGCGTGCCGGCGCCTTGTGGACGGCGCTGGCGGTGGTGGCGCCGCCAGCCTGGCTGGCGCTGGACTGGCTGCTGACCCCCGCCGTGCTGCATTCGCTGCAATGGCCCTTGTGGGCGGTGATACTGGCCGCGGGCTACGGTGCGCTGGCGGCCCTGCGTTTGCGGCAGGGGCGTGGCGACATCCATACGGCCTGGCTGTTGATCGGCTCGCACCTCGCCTTTGCGCTGGCGGTGGCCATGCAGGTGCGCGAAGCCAGCCTGACGCTGGTGCTGGCCTTGCAGTTGATTTCGCTGGCGTCGCTGATGCGGCGCTTCGACCTGCCGCAGCTCGGCTGGCTGCTCAAGGCGGTGGTGCTGTTGGTCACGGCACGCCTGTCGCTCAATCCCTGGCTGTGGACGTATCCCACGGACATCCATTGGTCGCTGTGGACCTACGGCGGTTCGGCGCTCTGCTGCGCCTATGCCGCCTGGCTGCTGCGCGAGCGTCCCGATCCGGGCAAATGGGCGCAGGGCGCGGCGCTGCATCTCGGTGCCCTGTTCTGCTGGGCGGAAATCCGTTATTGGCTGTACGACGGCCATGTCTATGCGCTCGAGTACAGCTTTCTGGAAGCCACGCTCAACCAGGGGTTTGCGGGCGTGCTGGCGTTGCTGTACCACTGGCGCGCCGGTTTCAGCGCGCATCTGGCGCGGCTCTACCGGGTATATTCGGCTGCCTTGCTGCTGTTTGCGCTGGCCAACTACGCGGCGATCCTGATCGGCACGTTGCAGGAGTCCTCCTGGATGCGCGCCGCGATCGGGCCGCGGCCGTTGTGGAATCTGCTGTTGCCCGCGTTCGGGCTGCCGCTGTGCCTGGCGCTGGCGGTGCGGCGCTGGTACCTGCCGCGCTGGCGCGAATTCGCCACCGGCGTGGCGGCGCTGGCGCTGTTCGTGTTCATCAATCTGGAAATCCATCACCTGTGGCAGCAGCGCATCTGCCTGTCCTGCGGCAAGGGCGATGGCGAACTCTACACCTACACCGTGGTGTGGCTGGCGCTTGCGGCGGTGGCGATCCTGGGCGGCATCGGGCGCTGGGGCGCGCGGGTGTACACGGCGGGCATGCTGCTGCTGTTGGTGGTAGTGGCCAAGCTGTTCCTGGTGGACATGGGCGGCCTGCAGGGCCTGTGGCGGGTGGCGTCCTTCATGGGGATGGGGCTCGGGCTCCTGGCGCTTGGCTATCTGCACCGGCGCCTGGAGCGGGTACTGCATGAAGGCGGGGAAGAGGATGGGAAGGAAGGGTCAGCGTAAACCTGCAGGCAGCTGTTAGGCCGCGAGGACCCTGCAGGTTTACACTGACGTCCGGACTTTACGCCTGGACCCTAGGGCTTGCCAAGCCTGGCAAGCTGTTCTTGTAGCTGGTTCAGTGCGTGGTGAGCGTCACTACGCTGTTCCCGCACCTTGCCGACCACCGCCTCGGGCGCCCTGGCACAAAAACTCTCGTTGCCCAGTTGCCCGTCCAGTCTGGCGATTTCGGCCTGCAGCCTGTCGATTTCCTTGTTCAGGCGGCCTTGCTCGGCCGCGATGTCTATGAGACCGGCAAGCGGTACCAAAATTTCCATGTCGCCGCTCAGGCCCAGGGCGGCGGCGGGAGGCGCCTCGCCCGGCTCGAGCCAGCGGATGCTTTCCAGCTTGGCCAGCTTGAGCAGATAGGCGCGGTTGGCGTCCAGGAAAAGCCGGTCCTCGGGCTTGCCCTGATTGAGCAGCACCGCGATCTGGCGGGCCGGGGAAATGTTCAGTTCGCCGCGGATGTTGCGCAGCGCCAGCACGATCCCCTTGATCCATTCGATGGTCTGCACCGGCGGGGCGGCCAGTTGTTGCTGCAAGGCGTCGGTCTCCTGCCGTGGCCAGGGCTGCAGCATGATCGTTTCGCCGGTGATGCCAAGCAGTGGCGCCGCCTTCTGCCAGATTTCCTCGGTGATGAACGGTATCAACGGATGCGCCAACCGCAGGCTCTGTTCCAGCACGCTGAGCAGGGTGTAGCGGGTGGCGTTCTTGGTATCAAACGATTCGCTTTCGGCCCAGAGCACCGGCTTGGACAGCTCCAGATACCAGTCGCAGTAGTCGTTCCAGAAAAAGTCGTAGATGGCCTGCGATACCAGGTCCAGACGGAAGAGTTTCATGTTGGCGTCGACCAGCTGCAGCGCCTGCTGGAAGCGCGACTGGATCCATCGGTCCGCCATGGAGTAGTGGTCCGGGTTCGTCGGCCTGGTGACGGTCTGCTCTTCCACGTTCATGAACACGTAGCGCGCCGCGTTCCAGATTTTGTTGCAGAAGTTGCGGTAGCCCTCGATGCGGCCCATGTCGAAGTTGATGTCGCGGCCGGTGGAGGCAAGTGAATAGAAGGTGTAGCGCAGCGCGTCGGTGCCGTGCGCGGCGATGCCGTCGGGAAACTGCTTGCGCGTGGCCTTGTCGATCTTCTGCGCCAGCTGCGGCTGCATCATGCCGCTGGTGCGTTTCTTGACCAGGGTTTCCAGATCGATGCCGTCGATCAGGTCGA